>JAABUQ010001284.1_pt1 | contig 54913 bp, 53 predicted proteins | sample 5560001 | NCBI WGS metagenome assembly JAABUQ01 (sample SAMN10711888, study PRJNA513371) | rock metagenome | isolation source: Antarctica rocks | place: Antarctica: Victoria Land, Finger Mt nord | collected 2015-12-18
CCAATCAGGTGAAAGGTGGTCTTGCTCAGGTCGATGCCGATCGTCGAAATCTCCATGGTGAAGCCTCCTGCCAGCTAAGATAATCCGTCCGGTTTGGTGCTGGCGGCGGACCATTCCAATAGTGGGACGGTCTCATCGTTCCACGCTTTCCATCAGACCGTCATTTCCCCGAACAACTGCTCTGGCACGGTAACCGCCGTGTGGTGTATGGAGTCTGTTTAGCGGAGAATACAAAAGACTTCTTGAGTGGCTTCGACGAACGTCTCCACTTTATCTTTCCCCAAACCAAAGCGAAAAAGCGGTCTGACGAAATAGCTGATTACTGGATGGATAGGTGGTTGAAGCGGAGGTTGGAGAAGCCGGGCATTTTGGATGCGGTGAGTGCGCACCGTCTGACGTATCCCGTTCGCCATGGCGGCAGGGTCACGCTGCCGGAAGACCAGTTGATACTTGATGCATTGATTGTGGCAATGACTTGATGTTTGCTGCGGGGGGGCGTTGCACGCGGGGACAGTCCCGCTGAAGGCGGGCTGTCCCTCTTGGTAAGTCATGGTCGCGGAAAGCGGTGTCAATAGATGAGCCATTCCGAGGTGTGGTGCATTCTGGTGATCGATCAATCCCGACATCTTGATCCTCTCAGGCAGGTTGATTCCACAGACGATTCTGGAATCTCCCGCACTCCGTTTCCTGCGAATTGTTAGAGAAGGCAGGATGTACGTCCTTATTTAAAGAACCGGAGGATTTGAATGGAACATCATTGAGTTCCTTTTATTCCTATCGGCTGTCCGCCAGCTTACCTGAATGGCTCGCGCCTTTGCTGCGCTTCCGTATGCGGTAAACATATCGCTTGTTGTTCGCATACGACCCTTCCGTTGAATACTTGAATCACGCTCTTGTGATGCAAGAGAACTCAGATTCCGCCGAGTACGCTCGGCTCAGGAGAAGTCATGACCGGATCAGCTTTAGGTGCCTGGTGTATGCGGTTGAACTCAGAGGCCGAGTCCAAGGCCGTACCCCTGACTTTGTTGCTGTATGAGGGGCGCTTGCTTCTGGGAAGCTTCGTTGGCAGGCGACTGGGTCTGCTGCTTCTGTGGGTTGGACCCGTCAGAGGTGTAGAGGGCGACTTCACGGGTTGTGGGCGGGATGCCGGCGAGAACCTTGGCCTCCAGGTGCTCGTCGGTGACGAGGACTCGATCTGCGAAGATGCGCTGTCCCGCATCGACGGCATAGCCGTATTCGACGTGCTTTGCCTTGTCCGAGCTCAACTCGACGGTTCTACCATTGTCGAGACGTGCGCTTATGGAGTTGTCCTGGCCGACGCGTTCGACCGTGGCGAAGTCGCCGGAGCGGATGCGCTGCTCTCGATCGGTCGCGGTGTGCTGGATGCGGTCGCACACGGCAAGCTCGCGGGTCTCCTCACGGTAGACCTTGCTTTGTGCCGTTGGCACCCGGAGTTGCGACGGGTCGTAGGCGACTCGCTCCCCGGCGTTTGTCTCCACCGTGAGGATGTTTCTCTTGGGTTCGGCAGAGATAACCGTCACGCTGCCGTTGTGGGGGAGGCCGTACAGCTCGGGGCTGCCGGTCCGGTAGTGGATCTGGTCGCCGGGACTGTAGTTCGCGGCGATCTTTGGGTTGCCGATGTGCTGCTCGATGAGAACCAAGACGGAGCGGGAGTCTGCTGCAAACCTTCCCTGCGCTTGCAGGTCGGCGTGAATGAGCTGAGTCAGCTCGCGGCGCTCGGCAGCGTCGGGAGCGATGACCACCGCTCGATCCGGCCTAGCTGCGCAATCTCGGGCGACAGCGGCCAAACGATCTTCCGGGTGCGCGTACTCCTGAACGCGGGTCTGTCGTACCTCGACCTTCGGCGAAGGAGGCTGCCGAAAATCAACGGCGGAAGTCTTGCTGTGCTCGGTCGCAAGTTTGGCTCCGAGAGTAGCGGCGTCGTTCGTGTAGATGTGCGCGTCCTGTGAGGCGCGAGAGATGGCGACGTACGCGAGGCGACTGTTGATGAGTCCGCGTGTGCCGTCGGTGTCTACATTGGCGATGACCCGCCCGGCTGTAAGCCCCTGTGCGCTGTAGGAAGTGATCGCGTAACCATGATCGAAGGCCCGGAACTTGGTCGGATCGAAGCTGATGGTTCGCTCGTCTTTCCCGTCCATCCGTACGGTGATTTCATTGGCTTCGACCTTCGCAACGGTGCCGAGATCGCGGCGCACTATCCCGAGCTTCTTGTCGGGAGAGGTGAACTGGAGCCGGTCGCCGGTGGCGAACTCCCGTTCTGTGGCCTGGTAGACGTTGACGCCGCGCAGCCGGGTCGGATTGTAGGTCACGGTCTGGCCGTCTTCTTTCTGAATTGTGACGGCGTTCTGGCGAGCATCTGTAGAGAGAATGGTTGCCGAGCTGCCGCGCTGGATGCCCAGGTCTTTCTGCCTGTGGTGTACTCAACGACATTGCCCGGCTGGTAGCGCACTGCCCAGGTGCGATCTGCGCCAGTCATGTCCGAACGAGGGTAAGCGTATCGAACTTCAGGCTCTCGGCGGCGACGATCCCTTTGGCAAGCAGCTCGGTCCGAACTGCTTGGTTGATCTGTTGGCGGCTCCGATTGTCGGGTGAAACGATGATCGTGTTCTCGGATTTGGGCAGCGTAGTCCTTGGCGATGGCGGCGATGCGCTCCTGAGCGTTGGATAGCTCAGTAACACGCCCTTGCTCGGCAAGCATCTTGACTCCTGCGGCGGTCTCGTTTTAGCGAGATGCTCGACAGCTTTCAGCAACTCGGGGTCCTTCTGTCGCATGATCTGGTCGAGCTGCGCGGTCCTCATCCCGCCGTCCTGCATCTGCTGGAAAGGCTTCCCGGCTTCGACGCCTTGATGCTGTTGCGTGTCGCCGATGACGAGTACCCGGTCCTGTGGCCGAATCTTGTCGAGAAACGCTTTCATCTGCTGCGTACTGGCAAGACTCGATTCGTCTAGCAGGTACAGGTGACGGCTGTTCGGATCACCTGTGGTCGGGCCCTGGCCACCTCGGACGAGGAAACTTTGGAGCGTGGTAGCGTTCACTCCGGCCTCTCGAAGCTGTCCGGCAGCTCGGGACGTAGGAGCGAAGCCCTCGACCGCGTAGCCATTCTTTTCCACGCCCTCGCGGATTGCTTCAAGGGTCGTTGTCTTCCCGGTTCCTGCGAGTCCCTGCAAGCCGTGAACGCGATCCCGGCTGGTCAGAACTTCGTGGATCACGGTGCGCTGCGCTTCGTTCAGGAAGGGACGGCTCGCGGCCTGCTCCTTTGCTTTCTGCTCTGTTGCTATGGGCTGGAAAGAATTTCGGCCGTTGAGGACATGCGCAACGTTGGCGCGTTCGTGGGCAATAGCCTCGGGAGTCGTAAAGCTGCGACCCGTCGCGTGCTTGGAGACGGTGAGCTGCCGAAACTCTCCGCGTTCGGTGCGCGCCTCAAACTCGGCCCGCACCTGCGCAAACGTCGCTTCGCCCATGCCACGACGCAACGCATCGGCTCGCGCCGGGTGAGACCCGGGCGTTGTACGGAGAGTCGCACACTGAAAGCGAAAGCCTGGTTTATTCAGGCTTCGTTCTGTGTCAGGAGCAGGGGAGAGAAGACGTTAGGCGAAGTCGTACTTGCGGAGCGTCTCTGGAACTGCGATACCGGGCCGGATCACACATGCTTCGATATTTGTTTTGGCAGAAAAGCAGAGATTGAAGCTGGTATAATCCGTGAGCTCGATTGCAGTTCGTTCCCGTCGCCGGTGTCTTTGTACACTCGGAGACTCTGGATGGTTTTGCCGGAAAGCTCGGCACACTCAATGTAATCTTTCGTCACGCTCGTCTCCTATAGGTCCACGGGAGTTCCACTCAACCGACTGTAATCAGAGTCATTATGCGTGAATCCCGCTGACACGGCTACCCTTCGCGATCAAAACGCGAATTTGCGCGTGGATCTCGCATACAGCAAGTATGACACTCATAGGGTGTAGACTCATACTGGTCAAAGCCGAACGATGAAGGGGTGCCCACTTCCTCCATCAAAGCTCGCTTTGGATCGTCGGTTCGCCGGCTCCGTGACGAGCGGGGGCTCTCACAGGAGGCGTTGGCTGAACGCGCGGACTTGCACCGCAACTATGTAGGGGGAATCGAACGAGGCGAGAGAAACGTAGCTCTCGAAAACATCATTAAGCTCGCTCGCTCTCTCGCGGTCTCTCCAGGCGAACTCCTCTCTGACTTCAGGTGATGACGGTCCGTCTCGCCCGAAAGAAGCGAGGGGCTGAACCCTCACGGTCAGCCTCAGGTCCACTAGTTAAGAAATCTTGGTAGCATTTTGGTAGCAAACAGCGCCTAGTATGCCGATTCTGACCACTGTGCCGACTTCTACTTCTTTTAGAATGTGCATCCGGCTGGTTCCGGGACACCTCACACGGTGGAAGCCGTAGGTTCGGATCCTACTGTGCCCACTATCGAATCAAGAACTTAGCGCAGTTCGATCAGGGTTGATACGCTTTCTCCAAGGAAAGGGATTGGTATGTGGTCGGTCCATAAGCTGCTGGGGAGTCCGGGTTTCGGAAGGTGTCTGGGCAGGTGCGTGCAGTAGCTCCATCGCGGTAGTGCGTTCGTGAGTCACGATCCAGCAACAGACGACGACGTCTCCCGAGGGAAAGATCACGATGAGGTGGTCGGTGTCGTCAGTTGCTGTCGCCATCGACACCATGGCGAGTAGTATGGTGCACCGTTGGCCTTCCCATGGTGACAGAGTATCCATACCGCTCGACACGTTTGGACCTGAATGTGCCCTTATGGTTCGAAGTTGAAGGAGCCAGGGTACGGGGCCAATGTCTCAACGTGAGTGAGTCGGGGTTGCTTACCAAGCTGGATCGGATCGTGGATATCTGGGTTGTTGGTGAACTCTCGCTCTCCATCTACGAGTATGAGCTCAATATCAAAGCACGGGTCGCACGCTTGGTAGATCGTGACACCGGGCTCGCCTTCATGACCAAGAGTGAAGCGGATCGGCGGACAGTGCGCATGCTGATGGACATAGCTTCGGCTTCGAGTCGCGAACGTTGAAGAGCGTATGGGTTTTGATGATGGCGACTCGGAAAATCGAAGCATGCATTCCTTCGCAGGTCTTCTTGGTGGCGAGGATCTAGTTTCTCGCTTCGGTGGGTTCAGAGGAGCGCACGGAAGCGACGAGATTGGTGAAGTTGTCGCGTTAATTTAGCAGGATCGCCTTTCGAAACGCCCGGGCTGCCTGCCGGAGCTCCGAGAAACGTTGCGGCGGAGTATGCCCTATACCCGCCTTCGCAGCTAAGCTGACCACCTTGAGCGCTGCTCCGATGCATTATCGCTTAGTCTCGGTGTGGCAGTAGACCCGCCCAGGTTTGTGGTCCGAGCAAGTCTAAGCTCGGAGTCTTTTTGCTGCCATGTGGCGCGGAGGCCAGTCACTTCACCCGCCAGCTCATGAAAGGGTTCTGCGGTGTTCCGCGCTTGCAGCGAGAGAATACTGGAGCGGAGATACGAATAGAAACGCGATCAGACTTGCCTTGAGCGGAGGTTCTTCGAGGGATGCGGCCCAGTCTTCCAGGTGTCCGAGAAGCAGGAGGGCGTGATTAGAAGCAGAGCAGCGGTTGGAGATATTGTTGGCCACAGCCGCCAAGCCAGCGCGCCGGAGGTCTTCGGCGAGTGAGTCATAGACAACGATGAGCAGGCCGATATACGTGGCGCCTTCCGCCGCAACCTGACGATAAAGAGTTTCTGTTGCGTTTCTCGTAGTCATCTTCCCGAGTTGCCTCCGAGCTGTGCCTGCAGTTCTTTCAACGTGGCAGGAAGCGATTGAAGGGCGATTTCGGCTTTGCTGTACATCGCCGTGAGCACGGTTCGCTGAGACGCAATGTAGCCGGACTCGTAATCATTCACCTGGCTTTGCAGGCCGGAGTAGGTTGTGTTCAGGTTCTTGAGGCTGATGGCAAGGGCTCCCGTGGAAGGACTGGTAAACGTCTTCAGCGTGTCTTCAAAGCTCTTCGCGAAGCCATTCAGCGTGGTCCCCTGAAAGAAATTCTGCACGGCAGCGTTGTTGCTGGAGATGGCCTGGTTGAGAGTTGTTGTGTTAAGCGAGAGGGAGCCGTCGTTGCCCATCGTGATGCCGAGAGAGGCGAGGCTGGAGGAAGGTTTGGAAGTGCCGGATGAGGATGCGGGGGCTGTGTACCCGACGATGCCCATAAGCGCGCTTTGGAGAGAGCGGAGCGTGGCATCGCCGCTAAGAACACCTTGGGAGCCGCTGCCGGTGTTGTAGGCGAACTGGCTATTCACTAACGAGAGCGCGGAATTGTAGTTGGTCACAAAGGACGAGATGGTGCTTGCGATTTGTGAGTGATCGGCGGCGATGGAGAGGGTGGCGGGGTTGCTGCTCGCGGTGGTTCCGAAGAGGTTGAGAGTGAGGCCGCTGACTGCGCCTGTGACGGTGTTGCTGGCGCTGCTGACGGGTACGCCATCGACGGAAAGGGAGGCGTTGCTGCCGCGGCTGGCGCGGGTCAAGTTGAAGGCAGGATCCCCGGTAACGGAGAGGCTGCCGGCGGAAGCCGAGAGAGAGAGGCGGGAACCGGTGCTGTCGGTGGTGACGCTGGCGGAGATGCTCAGGCCGGCGCTGTTGATCTTGGCGGCGACGCTGGACAGATTGTCTCCGAGGGAGACGGAGATGGTGGAGGACTGGGATCCGTCACCGATCTGAAAGGAACCCGGGGCGAGCGGTGTTGACGCTGAGGCGACTGGAGTGGAGGTCCAGTTGGAACCGGAGACGGCGGCGAAGCTGACGCTGAAGTCGTTTGCCGCGCCGGTCTTGTCTCCGACAAGTGCCAGGCGTGCACCGTTGGCGTCGGTAACGACGGAAGCCGAGATGCCACTCTTGCTGGAGTTGATGGCACCGATTAGATCTGCGAGGGAGTTAACCCCTTTGCCGGTGCTGAAGGTGTTGGTGCTTCCGGTGCTGCCCACGATTTGCAACTGCATGGAGCCGAGCGTGGCCGAGGCACTTGGAACCGCCGGAGAGTACCAGGACGCGGATGCGGCGAGGCTGCTGACACTTACCGTATGGGAGCCGATGGAGCTGCCGTCGGCGGCAGTGGCGGAGACGACATTCGACGAGGAAGCCACGGTGCGGGAGGTGAGGGGACCGCTTAGATTGTTGAGGGTGGCGAGATCGCTTGAGAGCGTGGAAAGCGCAGTTTTGATGGAGGTGAGGGTCGCGATCTGGGACTTTACGGTGATCTGCTGCGATTGCCACTGCCGCTCGGGGGCCTGTGCGGCATAGATAGCGGCGGCCACGGCTGAAGTGACATCGATACCGGTGGAGGTTGCGCCCGTGGCAGCGGAGAGCAGCGAGCTGAGATTGATGGAGGAAGAACCGGTGCTTGAGGTAGAGGTGGAGAGCAGAGAGTTCAGGGCCGAGACAGAGCTCATCGCGTGGGATCCCGTGGGGAAGCGAAGTTCGTTGCGTGGGCGGATCGGGCAACGGGCCTGAGCGGCTGCGAGGTTTCGCCGCTCAGGTCGTTGGTGTGGCTACGGGATCAGCCGGTCTACTGGACCAGCTTGAGTACGGCCTGCTGCGCCTGGTTAGCCTGCTGCAGGGCGGCCATGCCGGTGGATTGAAGCACGTTGTACTGCGTCATGCTGGCGACGGTCTTGCCTACGTCCGCGTTCAGAATGCCATTGGACGCGCTGGTAAGGTTCTGGACCTGGTTTGTCATGACGGCGGAGGCGGCCGTAAGCCGGTTGATGGATGCGCCGATCTGACCGCGCTGCGCGGCGACGGCATTGATGGCGGTGGTGATGTTGTTGAGGGCGGTGGCTGCGTTGGATTGGTTGGTGAGCGAGGACGAATTAAGGGAAAGGGTGGTGGCGGACAGCGCGCTGATCACGGTGCTGATCTGGGTGTTGGCCGCGCCTGTCTGGGTGCCGTCGCTGATGAAGATGGTGGAGTTGTTGCTTCCGGCAGTGGTGGGAGAGAATGCACCGAGGGCGCTCTCATCGCTGGAGACGGACAGCGAGTCTCCGGCGGTGGAGGTGGCGAGCACGAGCTTGCCGCCGGAGATGGAAGCGGTTGTGCCGGCGCTGAGGGTACCCGCGCTGACGGCGTTGGAGACGGCAGTTTGCAGGTTAGCGACGGTGTCGCCGGCGGCAGCGGTAAAGACAAATTTGCCGCCGGTCTGTGCATCGGTGATGGAGGTCTTGGAGCCGGCGGTGAGGGCGGTGGTGGTGGCGAGTGACGCCTGGGTGGAGGAGAAGGAGTTTGGGGCGTTGGAGGAGAAGACGTTGACGCCGTTGAAGTCGGTGGTCTGGCCGATCTGGTTGACCTCGGAAAGGATCGACTGGAACTCGGTATCGAGGGCGGCTGCCTGACTATTAGAGCCGGTGGTGATGCTCCCGTTTGCGGCTTCGGTGGCCAGGGTGACGGCGCGGTTGAGCAGGGTGGTTACCTGGGAGAGTGCTCCATCGGCGGTCTGCAGTTGACCCACGCCGTTGGTGGCGTTCTGTGAGGACTGCGTGAGGGCGGCGATGTTAGCCTGCATGCCGTTGACGATAGACAGGCCGGCTGCGTCGTCCGAGCCGGTGTTGATGCGGAGACCGGTGGAGAGCTGGGTGAGGGTTTTTTGCAGATTGGCCTGGGTCATGGAGAGCGAGTTTTCCGCGCTCATTGCCGAAATGTTATTGAGGATCGAGATCATGGTGTAAGCGAAGCTCCTTATTTTTTTTGTTCTTTGTCTTGCGAGCTCTCCGCTGAACTGGTTTGGGGAGGAGTGCCCGGTCCTTCTGTTACTTCTTCTATCGGCCGTGGTTCAAGGAACTTTAGGCTTTTAGCAGAACTTTTTATCTTCCGTTTCACTTGAGATAGTCGAGGAGTGATACGGGCAGAATTTTGGCGGCGACGGCGAGGATAGCGGTGTGCGCTGTCTGCGCCTGCGTGAGGTTGGTGGCAGCGGTGGCGAAGTCGATGGAGGTAAGAGCGCTCTGCTGCGAACTGAGGGAGAGGGTTTCCTGCGAGAGATAGGTTTCCTGGTGTTCGGCCTGATTAATGGTGTTGCTGTAGAGCACACGTTGTTGGCTGACGTGAGCGATGGCGGCAGTGACAGCGGAGGTGGCGGAGGCGATATCGGATGTGCTGCCGCTTTGCAGCGCGGTGGCGAGGCTGTTCAGCGAGCCGAGCACGTTGCCGTTGGAACTGAGGAAGATTTCGTCGCCGGGGACACCAGTGGACACCTGCAGGCCGTTGCCGATCGAGGTCTGGTTGACACTGCTGTTGCCGTTGTAGGTAAAGCCGCTAGAGGAAGAGCCGTTGGCGGTGAAGGCGGAGGCTGGGCTGGCGGTTCCGCTGAAGAGGGCTTGACCTCCTGAGGTGGTGTTGGCCTGTGCGACGACATTGGCGAGGATGCCCTGGACCTGTGTCGCCAGGGCGCTCCGATTGGTTGCGGTGAGTGAGCCCGAGGCGCCCTGTGTGCCGAGCGAGACAGCCTGGGTGAGGGAGGAGACAACACTGCTGAGAGAGGAGTCTGCCAGTTGAGCCAGTGTGACGACGGAGCTCGCGTTTTTGGTGTAGCGGTCAGCGGAGGAACTCTCAGCAAGGCTGCGGATGTTGGCGGCGAAGGCGGCGGGGTCGTCCAAGGGCGAAGCGACGCGCTTGCCGGAGGCGAGCTGTCCGACGGCTGTGGTGAGAGCCTGTTGGCTTGACTGGATGTCGGCGATGAGGGCGGTGCTCTGGTTGGGGTCGACGCGCATCTCTAGGCTCCAGTTCCCATGTTCATGATTACGCCGAAGAGGCTGTTGACGGTGGAGACGACGTGGGCGGCGGCGCTGTAGGCCTGCTGGTAGCGAATCAAGTTGCTGGATTCCTCATCGATCGAGACGCCGGAGGTGGAGGCTTGCTGCATCTTTAGTTGCTGGAGGGCCAGCCCGGTCGCGGAGAGGCTGGTAGAGGTGCTTGAGGCCGAGAAGCCGACGGCCGTGACGAGATTTGCGTAGGCGTCGATCGGCGTGGCTCCCGAAGGTAGGGAGGAGGTCTGGACGGCAAGCAGCTGCTGGAGATTGCCACTGCTGTTTGGCGAACCATCGTTGCTGGCGGCGATTCCGGAGGCGTTGGAGAAGGCGACCGCGACGGTAGCGCTGGCATGACTTCCAGAGACGGAGAACATGGGCTGGCCGGAAGAGCCGGTCTGGTTGTAGCCCGCGGCCTGTGCGGTGTTGACCGCGGAGGCAAACTGCGAGGCGAGATCGTCAAGGCGCGAGAGGAGGTCGGGGACGGTGGTGTCGCGGGTCGTGAGCGCGCCGCCGAGAGTGCCGGTGGTGAGCGTGCCGGTGACGTCGCTGCCGTTGGCATCGAGGACGCGGCTGAGGCCGTTTGCCGCGTTGCTGACCTGGAGTTTGAAGGCGTGGTCGCCAACGACGAGCGGCGTGCCGTTTCCGGTGGTCAAGGTAGGCTGATCGCCGGTCTGGGTTATGGCGACGCCGGTGAGAGCGGAGAGCTGCTCCGTGAGCTGGTCGCGCTGGTCCTGGAGGGGGCCGCCCTGTCCACCGCCGGCTTGAACCGAGGAGAGTTGGCCGTTGAGCGAGGCGATCCGGGCGGAGAGGGTGTTGACCTGCGCGACGGTTGAGGCCACCTGCGTTTCGGCTGCGGTTTGCGCGCCGAGGAGGGCGCCTGCGCCTCCGTGAAAGGCGTTGGCGAGCTGGGCCGCGGACGAGAGGACGGACTGCCTCGCGGAGGAATCGGCAGGGCTGGTGGACAGGCCGGAGACGTTAGAAAAGAAGTTTGAGAGGGCGGCACCGATGCCGGTGTCTGTGCCGGCGAAGGCGGAGTTGATGTCGTTGAGGGCAGCGGACTGGGAGCTGAGGCTTGCCTGCTGCGCCGTTTTGCCATTGATGCGGATCGCCAGCAGCTGATCGCGCACGCTGGTGTAGCCGCCGAAGGTGACGCCGGAGTCTACCCCGGTTCCGTTCTGCATGAGGGCGGCGGCGCTCAAGCTGACCACCTGGCGGGAGTAGCCGGGGGTTATTGACGTTGGCGATGTTGTTGCTGGCGATGCCGATGGCACCATCCTGTGCCTGGAGGGCCTCGGAGGCGAGCGAGAGTGCAGCGTTTAGACCGAGCATGGGTTAGGCCTCACAGGAGAGAAGGCGCGGGGTCGCGACGCCGAGAAGGGGAGAGGGAGCCGCGTCCTTGTAGCTGCGGCACAGGCGGTGAAGCAGATCGCCAGACTCGCTGGCCTGGTGGAGGAGAGCGGAGTAGGTGCGACCTACTTCCTGGAGAGCGGCGGTGCTTTCGCGGATGCGACTTGTGAGAGGGTTCTCGACTGAACCCGAGGAGAGCGTGTGCGAGAGGTGTTTCAGGCTGGTGCAAAGGACCTGCTGTCGCCACAGGCTCTCCTCCAGAGCCGGGAGGCGGTTGCCGGAGATGGCGAGCATGGCGGCTTGCATCTCCTCGCGAAGCGACTCCAGTTGATGGAGGTAGGCGGCGGGGGAGGTGCTGCCGACAGACGTATTGGAAAGTTGCGTGCTCATTCGGTGTCTTGCTCTGGTCCGAACCTGGAGTCTTGCGCGTCTGTGATGCTGCCCCGAGGCAGCTCTTCTCTCTTATAGGGCAGGGCTCGAAGGGAGCCTATCCGACTTTCGTGTCAGAGGAGAGGCGGTCGTTTGGAAGGACTCGCGCTCTGAGGCTGCAGTGTGGGGGCGCGGGAGCCGGTCTGCGACACGGTGCGCTCGCCTGGCCCGTTCGCTTGCTCGGCCTTTTCCAGGCCACGTTGCACGAGACGAGCGATGCCAAGGCCGCCCCAGGCGGCGATGGAGCCAGCGAGCTGCTGCATGGCAAAGCTCATCATCTGCTCGCCGCCGGGATCCTCGTCCTGATCGCCACCCGGCACGGTGGCGAAGCTTTTTTCGGCGCTTTGGAGCCACTGGCCGAGCAGGACGGATTCGAACTGGACGGCGGCGTGGGCGAGGCGATTGGGGCCGGAAGCTCCACTGCCTGGTCGCGGCAGAGCGGTGGAGCCGGCGAGGAGAGCAGAGGCGTCGTAGGTCGATGGAAGGTCGGGCATTAGATCACCTCGAGACTGGCTTGGAGACCACCGGCGGCCTTAATGGCCTGGAGGATGGCGACGATGTCGTGGGCAGTGGCCCCGATGACGTGAAGGCCTTTGACGAGTTCGTCCACATCCGCGCCGTTGGCAAGATGAATGAAGCGAGCCTGCTTGTCTTCGACATTGACCTGCGTGTTGGCCAGTGTCGTCGTGTCGCCGGTGTTGGAGAAGGGAGATGGCTGGGAGGCGGTGAAGGAGGTGTCGATCTGAATCTGCAGACCGCCGTGGAGGATAGACACGGCGGAGAGCGTGACGTCGCCGCCGAGGACGATGGTGCCGGTGCGCTCATTGATGACGACGTGCGCGGGCGACTGGACGCGGATGGAGAGGTTCTGGACGCGCGAGATGAGCTGCGGGACCGAGGCCATGCCGGCGCGCTGGACGTCGATCTCGATGCGGCGGCTGTCGATGGCATTGGCAACGGGAGAGCCGAACTCCTGGTTGATGGCGGTGGCGATGTCGTGGGCGGCGGTGAAATCAGAGTTGCGCAGAAGAAAGGCAACGGTGTGCATGGAGCGGAGGTCGACGCTGACATTTCGCTCGATGATGGCGCCGTCGGGGATGCGACCGACAGTGGGGTAGTTGACGGCGCGCAGGTTGCCGTTGGTGCTTTCGGAGTAGCCGCCGGTGGTGAGTGGCCCCTGCGCCTCCGCGTAGACCTGGCCGTCGGGGCCGTGGAGAGCGGTGAGCAGAAGCACACCGCCTTCGATGCTCTTGGCGTCGCCGACTGAGGAGACGGTGATGTCGAGTTTCATGCCGGATTCGGCAAAGGCGGGTAGCTGCGCTGTGACCATGACGGCGGCTACGTTTTTGACGACGGCATTTCCGGCGGGTATTTGCACGCCGAGGCGCTGGAGCATGTTGGCCAGGGTTTGTACGGTGAAGTAGGTCTGTTGACGGTCGCCGGTGCCCTGGAGCCCGACGACGAGTCCGTAGCCGAGGAGCTGGTTCTCGCGAACACCCTGGATCTCCGTGATGTCGCGAATCCGCGTGGGGCGGGCCGCTGCCGTGGAGGCGAAGGTGGGCGGAGGTATCAGCAGAAGCAAGGCCGTGAGGCAGAGCAGGTTTCGCCGGATGGACAAGCGTGAGGCGATGGCCGGCAGAGACTTGGAGCAGCAGAGAAGGGAATGGGAGCGCATAGGGGTCTCAGAAGCCGAACAGCCAAAGAACGGCGCGGGTGAGGGGGTTGGGGGAACGCGTGCTGTCGGAGATGATGCCTTTGCCCTTCATCTCGATCTCAAGCGAGCTGAGCGCGGCGGAGGGCACCAGGTTGGCGGGGGAGATGTCGCCGGGACGAGCGACTCCGCGCACGATGACCTCCTCGTGCTGGTTGTTCATGGCGATCTGGCGGTGGGCCTCGATGACAAGGTTGCCGTTGGGGAGGACGGCGATGACTTCGCCGGCAAGGTTTGTGGTGAAGGTGGTGTTGGAGCTGGTCTGTCCGGAGCCTTTGAGCGCGGTGGCGGAGTTGGCGGCTACCAGGGGGTTGGTGGTGGACGAGGAGAGTGCTCCAAGGAGGCCGGTGATGGCGGAGTTGGTCGAGAAGGTTCGCGAGCTGTTGACGGCGCCGCTCTGTGCGGCAGTGGTGAGGACGGAGACCTGGACGATCACGGTGTCATGAAGGAGACGGGCTTTGTAGTCCGAGGAGGGATCGGCCAGGACGTCTTCGGGGGACCAGAGACTGCCGGTGGTGCGCGGAGCCGGAGGGGAGACGGAGGTGAGCATGAGCCGGGTGAGATAGTCGGATCGGAGCTCGGTGGCGGTCTTCTTTGGCGGCTTCACGGACTTGAGGGAAATAGGGGCCGCGGGTGAGGACGCGGCTGCCAGAACAAGGAGAGCGGCAAGGGAAAGCAAAGGCAGAGGTCGGCGCGGATAGCTCATGGGAGATCGCCTTTCACGGTGTTGGGGTCGACAACGATGCCGTGGTAGGTGTGCCTGCGGTCGAGGCTGGCGACGCGGATCTCATGTCCGGGCTCGCCGGTGTCGATGGCGATTCCCTGCAGCTGAATGTGCATCTGCCGGTCCGAGAGCTCCAGGGTGACGTGGTTGCCGACGGAGATTCCGGTGCGATGTTGCGTTCTAGCCGCCCCTGTGTCGGCCCCTGTGTTGAAAGAGCCGCGGAGGGCGTTCAGGGCGATGAGGGCCTCGGCGTGATCCGGCATGGAGACGATCGCGAAGAAGGGCAGGCACTCGGAGGATGTGCGGCAGGCGAGACGCAGGGAAAGCGCGTCGTCCTGGCGGAGCTCCGCCGCGACCAGGCGAAGTGTGGGCTGGGGGACGGAGCTGGTGATGGCGGGCGGAAGGTGGATGCGATCCGGCGGGAGGTCGACCGACTTTTCGGCGAGGGCAGAAGCGACCCTGGAGATCGGCACGGCGTAGCGGACGGCGGGGGGCTGCTGCGCCGGAGCGAGCGGGGGTAGCGCCATGGCGAGAGTGAGAGTGATTGGACCGACGATGCGTATGGTGTGCCTCCGCTCTACTGCCCGAGCTGGTTGAGTTGCTGCAGCATCTCGTCGGCTGCCTTGATGACGCGTGAATTGGATTCATAGGAACGCTGGGCGACGATCATCTGGACGAACTGATCGACGACGCTGACGTTGGATTGCTCGAGGGCTGCCTGCTGGAGCGTGCCAAGTCCTTCCGTGCCGCCGGGTGAGCCGACGATGGCTTCTCCGGAGGCGGCGGTAGGCAGGTAAATATTGTTGCCAACACTGTTGAGGCCGCCGGGATTGGCGAACATGGCGGTCTGGATGATGCCGACCTTGGAGGCCTGGGTTTGGCTGGGCAGCGTGACGCTGACCGTGCCGTCGTTGCCGATGGAGATGTTAGTGGCGTCGGCGGGGATGGCGATGGTGGGCTGGAGGGCGTTGCCGTCGGGGGTGACCAAGTTGCCTTGCGCGTCGAGGTGGAAGCTGCCGGCGCGGGTGTAGCCAGTCTGTCCGCTGGGAAGCAGGATCTGGAAGTAACCGGCTCCCTTGATGGCCAGATCGAGTGGGTTTCCGGTGGTTGCGAGGTCGCCCTGCATTTGAAGGATCTCTGTTGAACCGGGACGGACACCGAGGCCGATCTGGAGTCCAACGGCGTTGGTCGTCTGCTGCGTCGCCGCGGAACCGGGAACGATGGTGTTCTGGTAGAGCAGATCGGTGAACTGCAGACGGCGCTGCTGGAAGCCGCTGGTGCTGGAGTTGGCGAGGTTGTTGGCGATGTTGTCGAGGTTCATCTGTTGTGCCGTCATGCCGCTGGCGGCGGTGTAAAGAGCTCGGATCATGGCAGGTGTAGCTCCGGAGAAAGGTGTTCAGAACTGCAAGGGGTTGAGGTTGGGCCGATGTCTGGTTAGCTGACGCGCGGCAGATCCTGCACCGCGGTTTTGTTCATGTCGGCATCGAGCATGGAGAGGATGTGACGCATGGACTCGGCGGCGCGCTGGGCGCTGATGAGCTGGACCATACCCTCGACCGGGTTGACGTTGGAGTTTTCGAGTGCACCCTGCTGAACGCTGAGATCGGTTGCGGGCTGCTCCGCATTGGCCGGCGCGGTGTAGTTGCTGCCGCCGCGGCTGGTGAGGTTGGTCCCAGGAGCAAAGGTGACGAGGGAGAGTTTGCCGGCGATCGCGCCGTCCACCGAAAGCGTGCCATCGGAGCTGATGGCGAGCTTGCCTTTGGCGACGTTGAGGGGGCCAGCGTCGCCGAGTACAAGATCGCCGGTAGAGGTGGTGAGCTGGCCGGTGGAGGAGACCTGAAAGGAGCCGTTGCGGGTATAGACGAGACCGTTGCCGGAGCTGACTTTAAAGTAGCCGGCGCCCTGAATGGCGACGTCGAGATCGTTGCCGGTGCGGGAGAGAGCTCCCTGGGTGTCGTCCAGGTGGGTGCCGGAGAGGATGCCGTAGGTGTTGGTGACCTGGTTGATGGGGGACAGGCGGTGGTTGTGCGCGGAGGCGAGCATGGTTCCGAAGACGTTCTGCTGGGCGCGGAATCCGTTGCTGCTGCTGTTAGCGACATTGGAAGCGATGGTGTCCAGTGCCTGTGTGCGGGCGACCAGAGCGGTGCATGCTGCGTAAAAGCCACTGTTCATTGCCTGACCTCGAACTGCCTACCTATGTGCAGGTCGTCTGCCATTGGGCAGGTCTGGGAGGCTTGCCGCGTACACCAAATGGGGTAAGAAGGGAGAGCAGAGCGCGTTGTTTGATGAGGAACGCATGTGGGCGGAGCTCAGACAGTTGAAGCACGGGGAAGGGCTCCTCATGCAAATATCAGGCGTTGTTCCGCGAGTTCATGAGCGGCGGCCGAGATGGCTGTCCACATGGAGTCTGACGCGTGACGATGCAAAGCGATCAGGGCGGCGCTCAACCAGACAGGAAGACTGTATTGAAGGCAGAGTTGTTCGCAGCAGGTAGCGGCCTGTCCTGCTGTGCCGGGCATTGCTTGCCAGCCGAGCGCCCATGGGAGGAAGCCGAGTTCGTGAAGCGTGCCGACCAGCATGGCTTGCTCGCCGGGCAGATCGAGTGATGCGGCGACCTGTTGTGCGTGGAAGCCGATGGTGACCGCATGAAGCGCGAAGGTGGAGAGGGACGTGTGATCTCGATGCGGGCTGCCTGCGGTGACGAGGCGTTTGAGAAGGCGCTCCAGGGGAAGGCTGGCGATGTAGTTTTCGATGCGTGCGGGAGGGTCTGAGAGGGCTGCGCCTTCCTCGGCGACGACGGCGAAGAGGTGCAGGAGCGCGCCTGGATCTTCACGCAGAAGGCGGCTCACCTTGCGAAGATCGAGCGAGGGGTAATGCAGCAGCATCTCCAGGCTCAGCAGGGTTGCGGGCATGACGGGTACACGGGGCATTGGAGCGGAGAGCAAGCCAGCCTTGATCGGCGACTCGGGTGTACGGATGAAGAGTGTGGGCGGCATATCTTTCTCGCAGGTGTCGATCTTCATGGATTACGGTGGTTTTGCTCGAAGCGAAGCGGAGTCGGTCTGTTGCACGCGGTTAGGCCGTGCCGTAGCGCAGCGGTGGAGGATTGATTCGTGCCGAGGCGCCGCCGCCTGGGATCTCCAGAACCTCGGTGATGCGCATGCCATAGTTGCCGTCGATGATGACGACCTCGCCGCGGGCAATGACACGCTCACCGAGCATGAGATCGACCGCCTCCTCTACCTGCCGATCGAGTTCAAGAAGCGATCCGGTCTTGAGCTCGAGCACTTCACGAAGGGTGAGGTGACGCTGACCGAACCGAAGAGTGACGGCGAGCGGAACATCAATGACACGATGGAGCGGTGTCGGTGGAGGCGTCGCGGATGCTTCGGAGCTCTGTGCCGGGGAGCGGAGCTGCGCGTGTAGTGTGTCATCGGCGGCGATGTCGATCTCGGCCATCGTGTGCTCGTCTGTAGACCGGAGTACAACGTTTGGGAGAAGCGGGTGCATCGGTCCGCTCGAATCAGGAAGACGACATCCCTGGAGCGTGACGGCACCGAACGCGGCAGCCAGAGCCGGGCAGAGGCGCTCGCCGACAGAGAGAACCAGGGCTATCCAGAGCTCGCTTTGGTTGCCTTCGTCGCCAAATAGCAGGGCCGAGGCCGAGCGCTGGATCGAGAAGACGAGCGTTCCGGAGAGGGCGCCGGACAAGAGAAGTGCAGCCTGGAGGCGCTCAGCTCCCGTTTCGGCGGCAGCCTGCGTTGAGGGGGCTTCTTCGTTCTCGGCCTGCCAGGTGTGCGGACCTGCTTGAGAGGCTGCGGCCTGCAGGAAGGGGATCAGTGTTTCACGAAGTTTGTTGAGTCTGGCGTTCAGCATAAGGCGGTGTCTCCCCGGGTTAGCGGCAGGAAGCTCGAAGCTGCGCTGCCTTGTGGTTGTTGTGGCGGACGGGATTGATCTCAAAGAGATCATGGTCAGCGATCTTCAGCCTGGGGGAGTTTGCGACCGGAGCGTGCAAGTTCAGAACGTCGCCGGGGCGGAGGCCAATGAGATCGCCGACGGAGAGATGGAGACCGGAGAGCTCCGCAGAGGTGAGCATGGCGCAATGCAGGAGCCGTTGGCGAAGGGGGAGCTCCTGGGTGCTGGGTTGGGTGACATGCTGGGTCGCTTCGTTCTGACTGGCGCGAATGAGCGCGTTCGTGAAGGCGATAGGCAGCACGAGTTCGAGGGTGCCGGAGATCGTGGCGATCGTCATCTCAAAACGAAGAAGCGTAACCCGCTCTTCCAAGGTGAGGATTTGGCCGAGGACCGCTGGTTTGATGGAGGAGTTGGGGACAACCGCGACGTGGCAGGATCTCCAGGCACGCTCCAACTGGCTGCTGATCAGCTCTGTGACGCTGCGAATGAGTTCTTCATCGATCTCGGTGAGCTCCCTGATCTGATCGTCCGGATCGCCGGGACCGCCGAGCAGCAGGTCCAGCAGGGGAAAGAGAAGCGAGGTCCCGAAGCGCACGACCACTCTGTCCTGCATGGAGGCGACAGAGAATGGGACAAAGTAGCCAGAACCCGCGGTGGAGGTGATGAAGTCCCGAGCGTTGAGCTGGTCCACGCTGGCGAGCTTTACATCGAGTTCCGAGCCGAGGAAGAGGTCAAGGGAGTGGGTAAGGTTACGCGCGAAGATTTCATGGATGGCGCGGAGGTGACGTGTGCTCTCGTTTGAGAGCCTGCCTGCCGAGCGAAAGTTGCAGGGGACGATGGAGCGCTGCGGTTTTTCGCCTGCCTGGAGTTTGCTGTTAGGGGTAGCAGTCATACGCGTGGTGGTCTCCTGAGAGTGGGTTCGGTTTAGCGGACAACACCCAGGGTGCGGACCTGAGTAAGGGGTGGGATCTCAGCCGGCGAGATGACAACGATTTTGGGAAGGAAGGGTTCCAACAGCCGCCGCAGGTAGAAGCGGCCCGGGGAGGCGCAGAGGAGGACCGGAGGAGCTCCCCCGATCTCCGCACCGAAGTTGGACTGGAGGCTGCTGAGAACGCGGCGAGCGACGGAGACCTGGAGGGCGCTGGAGCTGATCTGGTTTGGTTGCAAACTGCTGGCACGCTGGCACTCCTCCTCGATGCTGTTGTCGAGGGTGACCACGTTGAGCTCGCCGGCGTCGGAGATAAGCGGACGTATCAGGGCGCGGCCGAGCGACTGGCGAGCCGCTTCGACGAGGGCGACCTGATGTTTATTGAGTGCGGCCGCTTCGACGAGGCTTTCGAGAATGGAACCGAGGTCGCGGATCGAGACCTGCTCGCGGAGAAGCTGTTGCAGAACGCGTTGCAGCTCGCCAAGCGTAAGAAGCTTGGGGATGAGCTCTTCGACGAGCTTCGGGTGCGAGTCGCTGAGTCGATCGACGAGCCGCTTGGTCTCCTGTCGCGAGAGCAGCTCATGTGCGTTCTGCTTGATGACCTCTGCGAGGTGGGCCGCCAGCACGGAGGTCGGCTCCACGACCGCGCATCCTGTGGAGATGGCTTGCGCCTGCAGGTCGGGTGAGATCCACTTCGCGGAGACGTTGAAGGCGGGCTCGTAGGTGTCCACGCCGGGCAGGTTGAGCGGACCTGGGGAGGAGCTGACGGCGAGCAGGCAGCCGCGGCGGAGCTCCCATCGAGCGATTTCGATGCCTCGAAGTTGAATGACGTATTCTTCCTGCTTCAGAAGAGCGTTATCGGTGATGTGGATGGACGGAACGAGAAATCCAAGCTGTTGCGCGAGCTTTTTACGGAGACTGCGGATGCGGCTGAGGAGCTGCCCGCCTTGCGCCTCATCGACCAGGGAGATGAGACCCATGCCAACCTCGAGCGTCAACTCGTCGAGCTTCATGATGGCGTCCATGGGATCCGCCGCCGGTTCAGCCGCTGAGGATTTGGTTGCTGCCGTCGAACCGGCGGGCGCGGCTACGTCGGCTGCGGGCTTCAACTTGTAGGCGACGAACATGAGGCCGCCACCGAGGGTGAAGAAGGCAAACTTTGGCAGGCCGGGGATGAGGCCGAGAGCGAGCAGGACGCCACCGGCAATCCAGAGGAGCATGGGATAGCGGCTGAGCTGATCCTGCACATCAAGACCCAGGGTGCGGGTCGAGGCGGAACGAGTGACGACGATGCCGCCCGCGATGGAGACGAGTAAGGAGGGCAGGATGGAGACTAGGCCATTGCCGACAGTGAGGACGGTGTAGGTCTTGAGGGCCTCTTCGAAGGGAATGCCCTGCTGAAAGACGCCGATCAGAAAGCCGGCGACGATGTTGATGGCGAGGATGAGGATGGTGGCGAGCGAGTCGCGCTGGCTGAAGCGGGCTGCGCCATCCATGGCGCCGCAGAACTCGGCCTCGCGGGCGACCGCCTCGCGCCGGGCGCGCGCCTGCTCCTCGTTGATGAGGCCGGCGTTGAGGTCGGCGTCGATAGCCATCTGCTTGCCTGGCATGGCGTCCAGCGTGAAGCGGGCGGTAACCTCTGCGGTGCGGACGGCACCGTGGCTGATGACGAGAAACTGGATGGCGACGAGCGCGAGAAAGAGGACGAACCCGACGACATAGTTCCCGCCAACGACGAACTGGCCGAAGGCCTCGATGACCGATCCCGCAGCTGAGGGGCCTTCGTTGCCGTGCAGCAGAATGCGGCGTGTGCTGGCGAGGTCGAGCGAGAGCCGCATGAGGGTGAGAAGGAGAATGAGGCTTGGAAAGACCGAGAACTGCACGGGCCGCAGCACCTGGATGGCGGTGAGCAGAACGAGGACCGAGGCCGCGATGCTGAGGGTGAGCAGCAGATCGAGGATGAAGCTGGGCATTGGCACCAGCATGACGAACAGCATGACAACGGCAGCGACGGGAACGATCCACTCCCCAGCTCCGCGCAATAACTTCAAGAGGCTTGCAAATTTCATCGATGACCTTCCACGACGCCGGCGGCGTTTCTTCGTTGCCGCATCTCTTCCTGTTCGCGCAGCTCAGCCTGCGCGCGAAAGACAATGACGAGGATCTCCGCGACGGCTTGATAGAGCTCGGCCGGGATGGCGTCGCCGACTTCGACGGACTTGTACAGCGCCTGGGCGAGCGGCTTGTTTTCCATCACCATGATGTCGTTGTCGCGAGCGATCTGCTTGATCTTCTGTGCGAGCAGGTCGCGCCCCTTGGCGATGACCTCTGGCGCAGCCATGGAGGAGCCGTAGCGGAGCGCAACCGCGTAGTGGGTTGGGTTTGTAACTACCAGAGTGGCCTGTGCGACGGCCTTGAGCGACTGCTTGCGGCGCATGGCGCGTTGCAGCTTGCGGATCTGGCCCTTGATTGCGGGGTTGCCGTCGCTCTGCTTATGGTCCTGTTTCACCTCTTCCTTTGACATGCGGAGATCGTTCTCGTGTTTCTTCCAGGTCAGACCGTAGTCCAGACCGGACCAGGCGAGTAGAACCAGGCCGGACTTCCAGGCGATGCTGAGGGCGATGGAGGCGACCACGGAGGCGAGGGCACGCGTGTCGAAGTCCGAAGAGCGGACGAGCTCGCTCCAGTGCGCGCGAAGCGCGTTGATTCCGATTAGAAGGATGATGCCGAAGGGGATCAGCGATTTGAGCAGAGTCGTCAGCGTGGTGAGCGAGAAGATCTGACCGAAGCGAGTGCCGGGATTGAAGCGATCGAACTTGGGCGAGAGGGCACCGGGCGCGAGATTGAAGCCACCCTGCGCGAGGCCGGCCGCGACCGACAGCACAAGAGCGGCAAGAAGGATGGGGGTGATCCAGCGCAGCACCTCAACGGAAGACCAGAAGAAGAGAGGGCCGTTGGACGAGAAGTTGTCCTGGGCCGCGACCTCGAGGGCGCTGCTGAAGAAGCCTCGCCAGTGCTGGGCCATGTTGCCGCCCAGCAGAAGCGTGGCGCCTGCGACACCGAAGAGCGCGAGGGTGCCGGACAGCTCGCGGGAACGAGCGATCTGTCCCTGCTCGCGGGCTTTCTTTCGTCGCTGCGGTGTAGCTTTTTCTGTTTTGTTGTCAGCCATAGTGAGTTTTAGTGAGCGAGGCGGAGCAGTTGATCAGCGAGTTGCATGGAGTTCTGGAAGAAGCGGTCTAGCATGGAAGGCCAGTAACGGAGCGTGGCGAACAGAATGGCGAGGCCGAGAACGCTTTTGACAGCCGGCCCCAGCAGCATGAGCGGAGCCTGCGGCGAGGCCCGGCCGAGCAGGCCGATCACTATATCCGTAAGAAAGGTGGCGGAGAGCACGGGTGCTGCCATGTGCAGGCCGAGGCTGAAGACGCTGCCGGCGCCGCGAAGCAGGGCCATGGTGAAGGCGCTTGAAAGATGGATGCTTCCCGGTGGGAGAAGGGTGAAGCTGCGGGCGATCGCCTGCAACAGGTAGAGATGGACGTCCAGGCGGAGAAAGATTAGAAGCGCGATCGTCTGGTGGAAGACGGCTATGACCGTGCTGTCGACCTGGGTCTGCGGATCGAGCAGGTTGACAAGCGAGTAACCCATCTGGATGCTAAGCACCTGTCCGGCCATCTGCACGGCGTCAAAGACGAGATTGGCGGCGATGCCGAGCGCGGCACCGATCAGGAACTCGCCGAAGACAAGCACTGGCCAGCCGCTGAGATCTGTCTGCGAAACCGAGCGGGACAGCGTCGGATAGAGCACCGCGCTCAAGCCGATCACCAGGGCGGCCTTGATGCGCGGGGGGATGGAAGTGCTGCCAAAGAAGGGCGCAAAGAGCATGAGGCCCGAGAGCCGAACTGTGATGGTGAGGAAGGCCGAGATCGCGGTTTGGAGAGAGAGGGAGGTCATCGCATCACGCTCTCGAAGTTCGACAGGATACTGACGGTGTAGAGCGCCAGGTGGCGCCACATCCAGGGCATGAGAAGGAAGAGCGCGAGACCGGTCGCTAGAAGTCGTGGAACCGCGGCGAGGGTCTGGTCCTGCAACGAGGTGAGCACCTGGACGATGTTGACCAGGAGGCTGACGACGACCGTAACGGCGAGGACGGGCGCGATGAGCAGGGCGACCTCCTGCAGCATGAGTCGGCCGAGTTGGACCACTTGGTCGGTACCCATTAATTGAAGCTCCGCATCAGAGATGCGATCAGGAGGTGCCAGCCGTCGACCATAAGGAAGAGCAGCAGCTTGAGCGGCGTGGAGATAACGACAGGAGGAAGCTGCATCATGCCGACGGAGGTGGTGATGGACGCGACGACCATGTCCACGACGAGAAAGGGAAGAAACAGGACGGCGCCGATCTGGAAGCCGGTTTTGAGCTCGGAGACGATGTAAGCCGGCAGGAGGATCCGCATGGAGAGGTCCTGCACGGTGCGTGGCCGTGGCTGTTTGGCGATCTCGAGGAAGAGCTCCGCATCCTTTTCGCGGACGTAGTGCGCCATGAAATCGCGCATGGGTCCGGTGCCGCGGGAGAGGGCCTCCATGGCCGTGATCTGGCCACTTTGCAACGGCTCGAAGCTCTGCTTATAGATACGCTGGCCGACCGGCTCCATGATGAAGAAGGTGAGCACGAGGGTGAGACCGATCAGTGTCTGGTTGGAGGGCGTGGTCTGCAGACCGAGCGCCTGGCGAAGGAAATGGAAGACGACCAGAAGCCGGGCAAAGGGTGTCATGCAGATCAAGAGCGAAGGGATGAGCGTGAGAAAGGTAAGAAGAAGAACGATCGTCCAGGGTGCGGAGCTGCTTCCCAGGCCGGTGATGCGAATTTCGTTCTGCGGAGCTTCTGCAGGCGTCGGGCTGCTTTGTGCTGGTCCTTGTGTTGCGCCGTTGAGGGCCGAGACGGCGGAGCCCGCGGGCGAGCGCATCTGGGCGGGAACAGAGCTAATAGGTTGTGACCGCGCGTGAGAGGTCGACGGTGCAGCGACGAGCAAGAGTGCTACTAGCAGCTGGCCCAGGCGACGATCGATCATGCTCGTTCCCCCTGCGCACGATGCTTACCGAGCACGGCACTGAAAGGCTCCGCTGCTGGTTCGGGCTGAAGCTGGCCCAGAATGGAGACGCCGCTCGCGCTTCCTCCTAGAAGGAACTCATCTCCATCGACGCGAAGGATCGCGACAAAGCGCTTTTCCCCGAGTTGCACGGACTCCTGTAGCTGCAAGCGCCGTGTGCGGCCTTGAAAGCGAAGACCACTCGTTGTGGAGAGGCGAGCCCACAGGGTTCGCAGCGACTCGATGAAAAGTGTGGAGCGGAGCCCACGGGTGAGGTTTCCGAGTGGCGAGCCAGGGCCTACAGGGTCGACCGCCGTGTGTTCTGACGATGCCACCTGGGAGGTTGGCCATGCCGATGTTTGCTGTGCGCGAGAGCTCATGCGATCCCCGTCAGGCGCACTGCCAAATTTTCACCCGTGACTTCGATCTCTACCGTTCCGACGAGCTGACCGTTCACGGAAAGCTCGAGGTCCTCGTTATGCTGCGCCGCCGTTTCCACAATGCATCCGACTGCAAGGCTTATGAGGGAGCCGACCGTGAAGGAGATGACGGGGACCTCGAGCGTAATGAGGAGGGGGAGATCGAAGGCCCGTGCCATGGGATCAGCATCGGGCATAGCATGTGGGGGCGCCGCCGCAAGAACCTGTGGAGTCGGTGTGGCGGTTAGCGTGTTGGACATCGCGGGACCTCGTCATGGTCTTCGGAGGTTGTTCCCGGCCCAGCAAGTTGCGCTGAAGAGGGAGCACGTCGAAGGACCGCGACTGGGTTCTCGCAACTGGGTGGCCACGGCGCCTGCGAACCTGGGCTGTGTGGCAGCAAAGTTGTAGACGGGCATCGGATTGCAAGGAGAAGCGGAGTTTTGCGAGAACTTCAACCGGTGTGCAGGATCGCCCGCGACGGCTTCGTTGGTAGAGGGATGAGATGCAGATGAGAGGTGCACACCCTGTAAGCCGCGGGAGGGGGGTGAGGGATGCTCAGAGGAGCAGCTCCTCACCCCGCGTTAATGCGCCCTAGTTCTTCATCGCAATCGTCGCTTGCTCGATCTGGTCGAAGGCTGTGATCGCCTTTGCGTTAGCCTCGTACGAGCGCTGGGCGACAATCAGTTGCGCAAACTCCTTGGCAACGTCGACGTTTGACTGTTCGACCGTGGAGCCGACGATCGTGCCACGACCGCCAGTGCCCGCGGTACCGACGACTGGAGCTCCGGAGGCTGAGGTCATGGCATAGACGTTGCCGCCGTCCCTGGAGAGTCCCTCCGGATTCGCGAAGCTGGCGAGGACGACTTGCCCGAGGGCGCGGTTCTGACCGTTGGTGAAGGTAGCCTCCACGGTACCGTCCGTCAGAACGGAGAAGCTGGAGAGGGTGCCGGCAGCAAAGCCATCCTGGCTGGTTGCGCTGTTGCTTGCCGTACTCGCAGTTTGCCTGAGAAGCGACGATCCGCTACTGTCGGTGAGATTCCACGTAGGATTCATGTCCGCGGCTCCGTTTGCGAAGGACTTGATGGAGAGCGAGATGGATCCGGTGGGAGAGGCGAGCGCACCGGTGCTGTCGAATACTAGCGTGCCGGAGCCGACGGAGGTGGAGCTGCCGGTACCGCCCTGAATGTCAGTCGAAGGAACGCCGGCGTTGTAGCTCCAGGTGTTGTTCGCGGTCTTGGTGTAGGTCACGGTGAGCGTGTGGGCAGCACCGAGCGAGTCATACACGCTGAGGGGAGAGTTGAAGGTGTCGCCAACGGGGGCGCTCGCATTGAGATTGGTGGTCAGGGCGAACTTGGAGGTGGGATTGGCGGGCGTGGTGGTGCCGGCACCCACATTGAGCGGCTGAAGCGCGCTGTTGGTGTTGATCACGCCGCCGACTGCCGGGTAGCCCATGACGAGTTGACCGCCGGTTGTGGTGAGCTGGCCAGTGCTGTTGGTCGTGAAGTCGCCGGAGCGGGTGTAGTTCAGGGCGCCGTTGTTGTTTCGCACGACAAAGTAGCCGTTCCCATTCAGCGCGAGATTGGAGGCGACGCCGGTGGCGGAGAGGTGGCCGTTGCTCAGGTCGGAGGTGGTGCCGGCGACTTGGACCCCGAGTCCGGACTGAATCGGGTTGCCACTGCCGCTGGTGCCGTAGTTCTGATAGAAAACGTCGGAAAAGACGGAGCTCTGGGCCTTGTAGCCGTCGGTGTTCATGTTGGCCAGGTTATTGGAGATGGACTGCAGCGCTGCTGAACTGGCAGAGAGACCAGAGAGGGGAGTGGAAAAAAACGACATGGAAGCCTCCAGGAGGAAAGGTAAGGTTTAGAGAGCGGGAAGGGTGACGGACGACGCGACGGCTGGCCGTGATGTGATGGCGGTGTTGCCTAGCAGGTGAAGAGCTCCTTGCGCGGCGGTTTGGGCCTTCGTCGTCGACGGAGAGCCTGCCGTGGAGGAGGCGCTGGTGGTGCCGTAGGCTTTGCTGAGCACCTGGTTGATATTGGTGAGCTGATTGAGCTGGTTGAGCGAGATCATCTGGCCGACCATCGCGGTGCTGTCCATGGGTTTGGTAGGGTCCTGGTTCTGCAACTCTGCACGAGGAGACTGAGAAAGGTGCTACCGATCGCGTCGGCACTGCTGGTGGTGGAGCTTGAAGCCGAGGAGGCGGTACCTGGAGCGGCTTTGGCGGTTGCGGTTGGAGCTGACCCCTGCAGATTCTGGGGAGGCGGTGAGCTGAACAGGGAGGTGGCGAGGGACATGGGGACGGCTCCTGGGATTCAGATTCGGATACTGAGGCGATCGAGCGGATGTTGCAGCGACGGAATGATTGAGGTAGCCGGCCGGGCTGCGACGGAGACGGAATCGGTGGACGTGAAGAGGTCGTAACGATGCTGGCGACCGGACGAGTTGCCGCCGAAGGTTGAGGAGCCCTGCGGGGTCGAGCTCTGGTGACCGGCGCTGTCCCGGTTGGCGCCGGAGCTCCCGGCGGAGGATTCAGAGCTAACACTCACGGTGGTTTTGAGAGTGATGCCCTTGCCAAGCCGATCGTCGAGGGTGTCCTGCATGGAAGAGAGGTGAGCGGACAGCGCGGAACCGAGGCGCTCATTTTCGGTGGCGATGTGCGCGGAAAGCTGTTCGCGGCCGAATGCCGCATGGATCGTCACCGCTCCGAACTCTTCCGAGCGTACGCCGACACGGAGTTCGGAGCCGGAGACGGAGCGCACCAGGCGGGCGACGTCCACCTTGCTGAGCGGCTGGGCAGGTTCGGACGCGTCGGCGGACCGCGACTGGGTGGTGGCGACCAGATCCGGGGCGCTGGCGGCAGGTTGCCCGTGGGTCGCCGGCGAGGGTGTCGCAGCGGGAATCGAAGCAGCGGCCGGCGCGTTCACGCCGGAGGAGAGGAGCGTACTGCCGGGAACAACCGCGACAGGTGTGTTCGCGGAGCCGGACGAGGCAGTGCCCAGTGGATCGGCGCCGGTGGCAGCGGCTGCTTTCTCCGCGGAGCGCGACGGCAGCTTGCCGGCTGCGGGGGAGTCCCCCTTCGGGGGATCGGCGGCGATGTTATCTGCGGGGGAGAGGGATTGCGGCAAGCCGGCGATTTCGTTGCCGAGGGCTTTTCCCGTCAACGAGGTAGAAGTTGTCCTGGGGACGGCGCGGGTGGATGTTTGCCGGGTGGCCGTGTCGGGTTGGGAGCCGGCAGAAAGATCGGGTCGTGGCTTGGGCGTAGGGAACTCTGTAGCGAGGGGCGTCATGTCAGACGGGAGTGCCGCAGGCGCGGTTGCGAGATCGAGGCTGGTTACAGGGACTTGTGCAGCGATTGGCTGGTTGGGGGGGGCGCCTCCCTGTCGCCCGGCGTCGTGCTCGCCGAGCACGGGCGTAGGTTCAACGATGTCGCTCTTTGGCGAAGCCTCGGGCGAGGGGATGCCGGGGATGTTGGAGAGATCGTCCGAGTTGCTGACGCGGCCGACGGCGGAGTTGTTGACCGAAACGGCGGAGCCGGTGACTGCTGCTGACATCTGGTCAGAGGCGGAAGGGTTCTGTGCAGCGTTTGTGGGGTCGGCGCCGAGCCTGGCCGCTGCGTTGACGGGAGTGGGAGTCTGTATGCCCGGCATAAGCGGTGAGCCAAGCAGTACTGGGGTTGGAAGGACGGCAGAGGGAGCTGCTGCGGCTGAGGCGATAGCCGGCGGAAGCGGTTGCGGTGGCTGCGGGGTATCGGGCTGCTGTTGGCGTCGCTCGGACCTGCGCGTGCCCTGCGATGAGCTATTCCGGGTGGAGTCGCCGGCACCAGACGAAACAGGTGGCGCTGAGCTTTGGCCGCTGAGCACGCTGGCAAAGGCGTCCGCAGGCGCTGAGGCGGTGGAAGGGCGAGCGGAGGGCTGGGGCGTGGTGGACGCGGAGCTCGTCGCCGATGTCGCTGGCAGGTTCACGCCTGAAGAGAATGCAAGTTGCATGCCAAGTTCGCGGTCCATTCCCCCGGGGCTGAGATGTGGAATTGCCCCGCAATTCGCGGTTCTTTCGGGCGATTGAGGTTGGGTGCGATGCGAGGAGCGTGCCGACCGGAAGAGTTTGCCTAGCGCACTGGGCACGGCGTGCCTAGTCGCGCAGATAGCGGGAGAGAAAGGCGTCTTCGTTGCGCTTGGTCTCCTGCCGTGTCAGTCCGGCGAGATAGATGGAGCGCTGCGCGGTTTCGAGGTTCTCGAGGAGCTCGCGACCGCGCCGTGCGAGGAGGTAAATCTGCTGCTGGGCCTGAAGGCGAGCGCTCAGGTCGGTGATGCGCGTGAGCATCTCCGAGCGGCCCTGCGCGAACACGGACAGGCGGGCGTAGCTCTCGTGGAGGTCTGTGGCCCGCATGCTGCGAGGCGGTTCGGCGATGCGTTCGTCGGCGAGACGACGGAGTTCGATGTCGACGCGATGGAGAGCTTGCCGGGTGGCTTCGAGCTCGGAGGAGAGCTGTGCGAGCGAACGTTCTTCGGCCTCTTCGCGGCGGCGGCGAACGGCGAGAACGGAGGCGAGCGGGAAGGCGAAGCCCATGCGTTATATCGGAAGCGAGAGCAGGGCTTGCGTGGAATCCGTGAACGAGGAGCGCTCGCTGCTGCGCTGCTGAAGGAGGGCGTGGAGCTGGGGGAGGGCGTCGATGGCCTGGTCGAGCTGGGGGTCCGAGCCTCGCTGGTAGGCGCCGATGCGGACGAGATCTTCAGACTTGGCGTAGGCGGCGAGAAGGGAACGAACCTCGCGGGCTTTTTCGAGGTGAGCGGTGGAGGTGATGGCGGGCATGAGGCGGCTGAGACTGTCGAGTACGGCGATTGGCGGGTAGTGACCGCGGGTGGCAAGGGCGCGATCAAGGATGATATGGCCATCGAGCAAGGAGCGGACGGTGTCGACGACGGGGTCCTGGAGGTCGTCGCCTTCCATCAGAACGGTGTAGAAGGCGGTGATGCTGCCGTGGCGAAAGTTGCCGGCGCGTTCGACAAGACGAGCGAGCTTGTTGAGGACGGAGGGGGTGTAACCCTTGGCAGTCGGAGGCTCGCCGGCGGCCAAGCCGATCTCTCGCTGAGCCATAGCGAAGCGGGTAAGGGAATCGACGACGAGGAGGACGTTGCGGCCGGAGGCGGCGAACGATTCGGCAATCGCGGTGGCGGCGAGGGGAGCGCGAAGGCGGAGGAGCGGTGACTGGTCGGAGGTGGAGACAACAAGGACGGAGCGCTTGCGGCCTTCGTCGCCGAGGACCTCGAGGAACTCGCCCACTTCGCGGCCGCGTTCCCCGACGAGTGCCATGACGATCACGTCGGCAGCGGTGCCGCGGGACATCATGCCGAGCAGCGTGCTCTTTCCGACGCCGGAGCCGCCAAAGATGCCCAGACGCTGACCGCGTCCGCAGGTGACGAGGGCATCGAGGGCGCGTATGCCGCAGCCGAGCGGATTGCGAATGGGGACGCGGCTGAGGGGAAGCGGGGCGGCCTCGTCGACGGAGATTGTGGCTGTGGAGGCATAGGGGCCGAGGCCATCGATGGGTGTGCCGGTGGCGTCGAGCACGCGGCCGAGGAGGCCTTCGCCGACCCTGATCGAGGGGCGTAGACCCTGCGCGACGATGCGGTCTCCATAACGGATGCCCACAGCGTCTTCCGCGAGCATGGAGAGGACGGTGGAGCCGCGGAAGCCGATGACCTCGCCGGTGTAGCTGCTTCCGGTGGCGCCCAGGATGTCGCATGCCTCGCCGAGGGCAGCGGCGGGACCTTCGGATTCGACGAGGTTGCCGGTGACCTGGAGGACACGGCCCTCCCAACGGGTGAGGGAGCGGGTTTGCAGTTGCTGCTCGAACCGGGCGAAGAGACCGGTCATGCGGGGCGCTCCGGCGTGGTTTGGGCGGCGTCGAGAGGCGGAAACGGCCGGTCTGGTCGTTGGCCAAGGAGATCGGTAAAGCCGCGTTCAATCTCCTTGAGTTGAATCTCGTAGCTGAGGCGGGCGGAGCCGATATCGGTTTCGAGGACGCACTCCTCGGAAGCGAGTGAGGAGTCGGCGAGGATCTCCGCGCCCCGGCGGAAGCTAGCGCCGCTAAAGTGAAGCTGCCAGGCCGATACCTGGTCGGGCGGCACGCGGAGGCGAACGGATGGGCCGCTTTGCATGCCGTCGAGTGCGATACGAACAAGGCCGGCGAGGAGCAGGGGATCGAGCTGGGCTTCGCGCTGGAGAATTTTGCGAGCTATGGCGATGACGAGGTGGACGATCTCGGACTCGACCCGGGCGAAGTAGGTCGAGCGCTCGTCGACGAAGCTGTGCAGGGCGGCGACGATGCCCTGCTGGAGGACTGCCTGCTCGAGTGCGTGGTCGTGCTGAAGACGCTGCTCGGTGCGGAGGCGCTCGGCAAGGCAGGCGGCGGCAATGCGAGCCTGAATCTCCGCTTCCGGGATGGGCGGATCTGCGGCGGGCAGATCTTCATTCGGAGTTGGCGCTGCTGCTGGAGTCAAGGCCGCGAGCGGCGGCGTGACGTCGAGGTAGTGGAGGCAGGTGATGGTCGTGGCGGCGGCGCTAGACATAGGAATCGCCTCCATCCCTGCGCAGGGTGAGCTTGCCCTGTTCCTCCAGAGTGCGGGCGAGGCTGATCATTTCGACCTGCGCCTTGTTGACGTCCTTGCTCTTCATGGGGCCGAGCGAGTCGATATCCTCTCTGAGCATCTCGACGGCGCGGCCCGACATGGTGCGGAAGAAATGGTCACGCAGCTCCGGGCTGGCGCCTTTCAGGGCGATCGCGAGGGCTTTCTTGTCGACGGTGGCGGAGAGCTCGCGCAGTTGCACGTCGGGAACGCGAAGGAAGTCTTCAAAGGTAAACATGAGCTCGCGGATGCTGAAGGCGAGCTTGCTGTCCTGGCCTTCGATGCTTTCGAGGATCTCGCGCGATGTTTCGGCGTCGACGCTGTTCATCAGGGCAGCGACGTTTTCGAAGCCGGAATAAGTGCGTTTGTTGCTCTCGCCGAAGGAGCGGAGTCTACGCTGGACGGCGTTGGAGATCCGCTCGGCGATGGCAGGGGAGAACTGGCGGAGATTTGCGAGGCGGCGCACGGACTCTGCCCGGATGGCGCGCGGGAGATGGGTGAGGACGGCGGAGGCTTGACGGGGTTCGAGATGGCCAAGGACGAGAGCGACCGTTTGTGGATGCTCGGCTTCGAGCAACCGGGCGAGTTGCTTGGGATCGGCCGTTTGGAGAGAGCCGGCGCGGCTGGCATCAAGCTCATCGACGCGCATGAGCTGGTGCAACATCGACTTTGCGCCGCTCTCTCCGAGAACTTTGGTAAGCAGCCGATGGGTGGTCTCCCGACCACCTTCGGACAGGTAGTCGCGGCTTGCGGTCATCTGCCGGTACTCCCGGAGGACCTGCTGTGAGATATGGGGAGGGATGCGGCCAAGGCGAGAGATCTCCCGTGCCACGCGTTGGAGATCATCCTCCGGCAGATGCCGGCAGATGGCCGAGGCACTGTCGTCATCGAGCACCGCGACTAGGATGGCCGCTTTTTGCGGACCGGTGAGCTTGGTGTAGTCCATGGGATCGCTCATGCGGGATCCTCACGCAGCCAGGCCTGGACGGTGCGGGTCATGGCGACGGGCTCGGCCTGAACGAGCTCGGCAAGCTGGCGCTTCAGGACAGGGCTGGTCAGCTCACCCGATGCCGCACCCGAGGTAACGCCGGTGGGCTCCAGTGATTCCAAGGGGGAGGCAAGCGTGGGCTCTCCCTGCGCTTTGCTGGCAGCCAGCTCGCGCATGGTGACCGCAATCTGTTTCTGCGCCGGGCGAAACATCAGCGCATAGACGATGGCGAAAAGGAGTGCCATGGCGCCGTAGCGGACGACCGAGGCGTATTCGAAGGCGCCTTGCCGGAACTTTGTGAGCATGTTGGGCGGGATTTCCGGCGCGCGGCCGTCGTCAAAGGTCATGCTTTGCACGCTGATCACGTCGCCGCGCTGCGGGTCGATGCCGAGCACCGCCTGCGCAAGATCCTGGAGCTGTTTGAGCTGTGCGGGGGAGCGCTTGCGCGGGGACTCCACCCACTTCCCAGCGATCAACTTGTGGTCCATGGCGTCATTCACCAGAAGGGCAGCGCTGATGCGGCGAACGCGCCCGGCGGGAGAGACGGTATGGCGCACCAACTTATTTACGCCAAAGGTGGAGTTCTCCGAGGTAGAGGTTTGGCCGCCGTCCGTCACCGCGCCTGCATCGGCAGGTTTAGCATTCGCGGCGGGAGTGTTGGCCGACGCTCCGGCGATGCCGCCCTGGTCAGAGCCGGTATTGGTCTGCTCGGAGCTTTTCTGCGTGGTGAGCACGGCGCTGATCGCCGGGTCGTATTTGTCCTGGCTTTCTTCGCTGGTGCTGAGATCGTACTCGACGTTGACGCTGGCGCGGAGGTTGTCGGCTCCAACAGCGGGGCTGAGCGTGGCGACGAGGCGCTTCGAGAGCTCTTCTTCGAGCTCGCGGCCTTCGGTTGTCGCGCTCTTCCGGCCGAGCGACTGGTTGGAGTCTGCATCGATGATAGCCACGTCCGAGGGGGCGAGATTATCGACAGCGCCGCTGACCAGGCGGCCGATGCTATCGAGCTGTTCGGAAGAGAGGGCGGCGTGCCGGAGGCGAAGCGTTACGGAGGCTTTGGCGCCACACTCGCGATCGAGGAACACTGAGGAGTGGGGCAGCACGAGGTGAACGCGTGCGCTCTTTACATCGCCTAAGGTGCCGATGGTTCGCTCGAGCTCCCCCTCGAGCGCGCGCTGATAGTTCACTTTTTCGTCAAACTCAGTTTCGCCCCAGGAGACTTTGTCGAAGAGCTCAAAGCCGAGGCGGCCGCTGTGCGGGGCTCCCTCAGAGGCGACGGCGAGCCGGGCGGAGTCGAGTTGGTCGGCGGGGACGTTGATTCCTTTGCCATCCGGGGTGAGCTGATAGGCGATCTTCTTGGCTGTCAGCCCCGCCGCGATGGTCTGGGCATCGGCCGGTTCGAGGCCGACCATGAGAGGCTTCATATCCGGTGTGGCAAGCGCATGTGTCAGAGCAGTGAGCAGGACGACCGTGGCGAGTGTGCCGCCGCCGACGATCATGCGCTGCTTCGGTGTGAGCCGGAGCCATAGCTGTTTGAGCTGATCGAGAAATTTCATGTGTGGCACGGGTCCTTACCCTAGAACTGCATTTTCTCGATGTCCTGGTAGGCGCTGACAATTTTGTTGCGCACCTGCATCATGAGCTGAAAGGCGATGTCGGCCTTTTCGACGGAGGCCATGACGTTTCCGACGTCGGCGTTGGCGTGTCCCTGGAGGACGCCGGCAACCTGCTGATCGGCCCCAGTCTGGAGTTGATCAACCTGCTTTACCGCGGCTTTGAAGACGTCGCCGAAGCCTCCGCTGGAGGCGGTGTCCTCGATGCCAGTGGTGGGTCGAGGTGAGGTATTCAGGTGCGAGCCGATGGAGGAGAGAGTGGGACCGAGAGGCGAGATCATAGGTGACTCCGTTCTATGTAGAGAGAGTTAGCTCTTGAGCAGATCGATGGACTGCTGGATCAGCTGCTTGGAGGCGGCGATGGCGGAGGCATTAAGCTGATAGGCGCGCACCGAGCCCATCAGATCCACCATCTCCTGGACAGGATTGATCGCGGGATAGGCGACATAGCCCTCTTTGTCGGCGTCGGGGTTACCCGGCTCGTAGCGGCGAACCGGTGGCGTCGAGTCCTCGACGACACGCGTAAGGCGGACACCCCCCGGCTGGTTCCGGGCGTCGGTTCCCCCCGTGCTTGCGGGCAGGAGACCCCGAAAGCGTGAGCCGCCCATGCTGGTGAGCACGACCTGCTTGCGGCGAAAGGGGCCGGTCCCGTCAGTGCGGTGGGTGGTGTCCACGTTGGCTAGATTGGTGGCGGCGACCTCGGAACGCTGGCGTTCGGCCGAGAGTGCGGAGGCGCTGATATTAAGTGTGCTGAAGATGCCCATGGCGGTCTACCTACTTGTCACTGTTGATGGCGGTGAGCAGCTGGTGGAAGCGCTGCTTAAGAAGTTGAGTCCCGAGCTGGTACTGAAGCTGGGTTTCGGAGAGGAGGAGCGATTCCCGATCGAGGTCGACGTTGTTGCCGTCGGGGCGCTCGATCAGGCCTGCGACAGAATGGGTCGCATTGCTCGTCGCCGACGTTTCGGGAGCGTTCATGGCCTTTTTCAACTCCTGCTGAAAGTTCATGTCCTGCGTTCGGTAGCCGGGCGTATCGACGTTGGCCATGTTGCTGGCGATGACGCTTTGCCGTCGATTCGTGAGGCTCAGAAAGGTCTCCAGCTGCGAGAGTACGGGCGGTGTGGACATTTAGGCGTACCTCCTTGGTGGTAGATCGTATTGACGAATTTTGTTGCGGACTGTGCGCACGCTGAGACCGAGCATTTCCGCCGCACGAGTGCGGTTGCCCTCGACCATCTCGAGCGTCCGCTCGAGATGGGAGCGCTCGAGCTCGCCCATCGAGACAGTCTGAGCGGAGGGCCGCGGGTTGACGGGGGGGAGGGCACGTGGACCCGCGAGTGTGGGGCGCGAAGAGCGGTGCTCACTGTCGAAGACAGCGGCGGTCAGCTCGCCCGGGCCGTGGAGCGAAAGAACACGCTGCATGAAGTTCCCGAGCTCGCGGATGTTACCTGGCCAGTGGTGGCCGGCGAGCCGATCAAGGAACTCCGGGCTGAGCCGGGCGGGAGGTCTCTCGTGCTTGTGCGCGAACTGGCGGGCGAAGTGCTCCGCGAGCAGCGGGAGATCCTCCAGGCGGTCGCGGAGGGGCGGAAGCGACAGCGGGATGACGTTGAGCCTGTAAAAAAGATCGCTGCGGAAGACGCCGCGTTGGACGACAGACTCCAGATCCACATTGGTGGTTGCGACCACACGCATGTCGGTATGAATTGGGCGCGTTTCACCTAGCCGCTCGACCGTGCGCTCTTGAAGGACACGAAGGAGCTTGGGTTGGAGGCTGAGTGGCATGTCGCCGATCTCATCGAGCATCAGTGTGCCACCGCTGGCGAGTTCGAACTTACCGGGCTTGGCCGCCGTCGCGCCGGTAAAGGCTCCGCGCGCATGGCCGAAGAGCTCGCTTTCAAGCAGACTCTCGGGAAGAGCAGCGCAGTTAATGGCGATGAAAGGACCATTTCGGCGTGGGCTGTTCCGGTGAATCAGGCGTGCGAGCAGCTCTTTTCCGGTGCCGCTCTCCGCCTCGACCAGAACGTCGGAGTCGGTACTGGCCGCGGCCTGCGCTCGTGCGAGGCAGATTTGGAGGGCGCGCGAATGGCCGATGATGCCGCTCTCACTCAGGTGGGGGCCGCTTTGGTGCAGGGATCGGCGGCGAAGCATGACCCCGTCAACGACGACCTGCAGCCGGTCGAAGCTCGTAGGCTTGGTGAGGTAGTCGATGGCTCCGCCCTGCATGGCGCGTACCGCGTCCGGCACCGAACCGTACGCGGTGAGGAAGAGAAAAGCTGCAGCCGGGCTGCAGTTCTGCGCCGCGCGAAGAACATCGAAGCCATCGCCATCCTGCATGCGCATATCGCAGACAACAAGGTCGAAGCTGGCCTGTGCGAGGTGGCGCACCGCGTCGCGAACGCCGGCGGCGACCTCGGCCTGCCAACCGATGCGGAGGAAGTGCGTTTGCAGGGCAATGCGAATGCCCGGTTCGTCGTCGACGATGAGGACTGCGGGTTTCGGCGAGGAGGTCATAGGGCGGGGAACTCCAAAGTGAAGATGCTGCCTTGGCCGAGTTCGCTTTGTACTCGGATGGCACCGCCGTGCTGTTGCATGAGGCGACTGCAGACAGCAAGGCCGAGGCCTGAGGTACTGCCGGATCCGGAGAAGCGGCTGCGGAAGAGGAGTTGCTGATGCTCGGCGGAGATGCCCTGACCGGTATCCTCGACTGCGATGAGGATGCACCTATTCCTAATTCGAAGATCGATGCGGATTTGACCGCCGGCAGGGGTGTGCCGCAGGGCGTTGGAGCAGAGATTGAGGATAAGTTGCTGCAGCGCGCTGCGGTTGCCGTGGAGCACGATCGGGGCTGCGCAGAGCTCCAGAGTGAGGGCTACGTCTGCCTGGGTCGCGAGCGGGCGGACGAAGTCAACGGCCAGCTCGAGTTCCCGGCGCAGCTCCAGGCGAGTCATTAGAGGCGCGGCGCCGCCATGGAGCGCGAGCACATTATTGACGGTGCCGGAGAGGGAGCGGATGCCGGCGCGCAGATGTAAAACCCACTCCGAGAGGCGTTCCGGGCAGTCTTCGAGCAGGGAAGCGAAGAGCTCCAGGCTGGCAAGCGGGTTGCGGATCTCATGAGCGAGGATTGCCGAGACCTCGGCGAGTGCCACTGCCGACCGAGCTGCGTCTCGTTCCGCGTCTGAGCGGCGACGAGCGGAGATGTCGCGCAAGATCAGAATGGCATCGGCTCCGCTGCTGGTCGCCGACTTCGCTTCGCGGCGGAGGTCTTGCCAGCGCACGGCGAGCCAGCGCTCACCCGGCACACCGCTGAGTGCAAGCTCCTGTTCGAGTGAAATGGAGGGGAGATCGTCCGATTTCAGCGAGAGACCTACACCGCGCCTTTGTTCGATCTCATGGAGCGATTGCATCTGCGCAAGCGGGAGATCGAGTAGACGCGACGCCTCCGGATTCGCAAACCGCACCTCGCCTCCGCGGCTAAGCACGATGACGCCGCAGGGCAGCGACTCGAGAATTTGTTCGAGGGATTGGCGCATGGCCTGGTTTTCCGCCAAGCTTGCATTGAGAGCGAGATTTCTCTCCGCGAGCTCGCGTCCGAGATGCTGTACCTCGGCCTGCAGGTCCCGGTAGGAGATCTCCAGGCGAGCCGAGGCGGAGATGAAGTCGGAGAAGGCCTCGGCGAGAAGATGGGGCGAGGGGTTCTGGCCTTCTATTGGAAATGCATGAGAAGTAGGCAACATTCGCCTAGTACCATGCAAGCGCACGCCCAAAGGAGCCGGCTGCGGCGCCCTCCTGACCCGAAGGTTGTAAGCACGCCGCAGCCTAAAAGTGGATGTCTTCTGCGCGGATCTCTCGTTCGGACTCTGCATAAAGGCTCGCGCGTTCGAGCACGTTGCGAAGCTCCCGTACGTTTCCTGGCCAGCTGTGCGCATGTAGCCGGGCACGAGCCTCCGGGTTGAGGCTCAGGCCTGGAGAGAATCGCGCAACAAAGCTTTCTATCAGGCTGTCCAGGTCCTCCATGCGCTCTCGCAGTGGCGGAAGCGCGATAGGAAACACAGCCAAGCGGTAGTATAGGTCTTCCCGGAACAGACTCTGTGAAGCGAGCTTCTTGAGATCGGCATTGGTGGCGGCAACGACCCGTACATCGACCTTGAGTGTGTCGGAGCCGCCGATGCGTTGCACCTCTCCCTGCTCAAGAAAGCGGAGCAGCTTGCTTTGGAGCGAGACGGGCATCTCGCCGATCTCATCCAAAAATAATGTTCCGCCGTGTGCGGCATGGATGAGGCCGATGCGGGACTGCACGGCACCCGTGAAGGCCCCCTTGGTGTAGCCGAATAGTTCGGCTTCGAGCAGTGTCTCTGGAATCGCCGCGCAGTTGATCACGACGAACGGCTGTTTTTCGCGAGCGCCGCTGAAGTGAAGGGCGCGCGCAACGAGGTCCTTGCCCGTGCCACTCTCCCCTGTGATCAGGACGCTGGTGTCTCGCCGGGCGACGAGGCGAACGGCGTGAAAGATGCGCTGCATGGCGGCCGATGAACCCACCATGCCCTGCCACTCCTGCCGGCCAGTGCCCCCTCGTCGAGGGGAGGAGAAAGCCGGTTGGGAGATGTTGCTCAACGCGGGAGACGCCCAGGATTGGATCACCTCGTCGAGCTCCGACAGGATCTGGCTGGAGGTCGAGGTCTCCATGCCGAGCTGACCGGTTTGAGCATTGAGCGACAGCAGCTGCACCCGGGAGAATCGCGACGCCACCAAACGGCTGAACTCTTCCGGCCGGAGGTCGGGCAGACGGCGATCAAGGAGAAGCACATCGCTCTCCGTATCCATCAGTTTCTCAAGCGCATCGGAACCGCTTTCCGCCTCGCGAACGATCCATCGCTGCTCTGGAAGCCGATCTCTCAACGAGCGCCGCAATGTGGCGCTTGAGCTTACAAGCAGAACGCTAATCGGGTTAGCTGGTTGATCAGGGCCTTCGTTCATCGCGATGCGTTCCTCAGTGTGCCGTGCTCAGCACGCGGCTGTGACACCGCGTCTTCGACATCCGTCGGCTCCGGCGAAAGAAGCTTGAGAGTCACCTCGAAGGGCCTGGTCGTGTAAATACATTGTTGAGCAGCAGAGTTCAGCAGAGCGCGGGCGACCGGAAGACCATAGCGCGCCGAAAAGGAGCTTTCGGGAAGTAGATCGCCACCCCGAACCCGGAGCAACAGACCGTTTGAGTCCATACCGGAGAGAAGTTCCACAGCGACCTGCCCATGAGTTGGACAGCTTAGAAGCGCAGCTTCGAAGACGTCTTGAAGGCAGACCTGTAACGGGCCTCCATTCCAGACTTTGATAGGTTGGTAGTCGGGGAAGGTGAGACCACGAACGACGAGCGTGATCTTCCGGACCGCCGCCTCCTTGTGCCAGCGAGCTAGTCGATGGTGAACAGAATGCCGCAGATCAAAGGCAGTGACCGCGACTGGCAGGGAGCCGTGCTCTATCAGATTGCGCAGACTCGCGAAGAGTCTGGTCAAAGAGGTTACTTGATCCGCCATGTCGGTCAGAAGATCGTTGCCGGAAGCTCCGGTCGGCCAGCCATGGTCCCGCAAAAGCAAGCACATCTGAAGCGCCGTGAGCGGTTGGCCCATGGCATGAAGAAGGTCACGGACGAGTGAGCCCGGGTTGTGCTCCGCTAGAAGTGTCTCGTTATTCATGGTCTGCACCCCATGCCAGATCAGCTAGTCTTCGCTGACCATGAATCCAATGCCGCGTACCGTTCGAATTAACGGGACCTCATCGGCACCGTCGATCTTGTCGCGAAGGTACTTCATGAAGACGTCGACCACGTTGGAAGAGGGATCCGTCAAGTTCCAAACCTCGGCCGCCAGCGTTGAACGCGGGATCGGTGTCCCGGGTGTTCGCATGAGGTACTCCAAAAGCCGGAACTGACGTGGGGTGAGATCGATTCGGCGCCCAGCGCGGTCGACACGATGCTCCGCTCGGGATAACGTGAGGTCCGCAACGCGCATCGTCTGGAGCTGAGTTCCACCCTTGCGTCGAAGCAGGACTTTGACCCGCGCGAGCAGTTCCACGTAGGAAAAGGGCTTTGTGAGGTAGTCGTCGGCGCCGTTCTCCAATGCCATGACGGCGTCCTCGGTGCTTGCTCGGGCGGTAAGCATCAGTACCGGCAACTTGGGAAAGGCAGGCCGCAACGCTTGGAGGACACTTAGGCCGTCTCGGTCTGGGAGATTGCAGTCCAAAAGCACGCGCTGGTCTGCTTTTCGCATTTTCCAACCGCGAGCAGGAACAACTAGTTCGGGCTCTTGTGGAAGCCTTGGAAAGTGAGACGACTCCCAAGGAATGACGACTTGATTGAGCCCTTACTCGTGCTCCGACGGCAAAGGTTGTGTTTCCCTAGCTTGAGCTTTGGCGATCTCCTCCGGTTTGGGAGCCGTTTGCACCACCTCGACAGAATCGACAATGAGCGTGATTCGCCGATTGGAGGCGTCCTCAGGATGTTTCGAGTCGCGGGGAAGTTGATCGGCGAATCCTCTCACCTGCGCAACCTGGTCTTGCCCAATCCCGGCGTTCTGCATCAGCCGCCGAGCTGCGTTGGCTCTATCGGCCGACAGCTCCCAGTTACCGTATCCATCGGGTGTGCTGTACTGTCGCGCGTCTGTGTGGCCCTCGATCGAAAGCCGGTTCGGCATCTTTCCGAGCTCCTTCGCGATCAGTGTCAGGAACCCCCGAAGGGCAGGCGTCGGAGCGGCGCTGCCGCTTTCAAAGAAGGTTCCGCCAGGCTCTTCCATCAACTCGATACGCAACCCGTCCGGCGAAGCGCTGATCTCGATCTGTTTTTTGAGTCGCTCGAAGTTCGGTAGTTTCTGCGCAGAAGCGAGTAACTGCTCCTTCAACTTGGCCATGTCGGCACGGGTGACGGGGACAGCGTCGCCAACCCCGGCTCGGCTGCTTCCTTGAAGTGCCGCAGTTCCCTTCGGATCGTTGAAGTAGCCGGCAACTGATTTCTTAACCGCCTCGTTGCTGCTGCTGAGCAGCCAGAGGACGATGAACAGGGACATCATTGCGGTCACAAAGTCGGCATAGGCGACCTTCCACGCACCGCCATGGTGCCCCGCATGTATCACCTTCTTTTTGCGAATAATGATTACGTCTTCGTTTAGATCGGACATTGACTCTCTCCTTAGCTCGCCGCTTCGGCGCTTTTCTGACGGCATGCTTTTTCGAGTGCCGAAAACTTCGGCCGGACGTGCTCCGGGATTGCCCGGCGGCCCATCTCCACGGCCAGGATGGGTGAGGTTCCCTTGATGAACGCTAGAAGAGTTACGCGTAATACGTGGTAGAATGCGTGCTTCTCCTCGATGCTCTTAGTCATCTTGGCGGCAATTGGTCCGATAACGCCGTAACAGAGCAGGATTCCCAGAAAGGTTCCGACCAGAGCGGCTGCGACCTTGTGCCCAATCTCCGCCGGAGGGCCGCCGAGGGCGCCCATGGTCACCACGATGCCGAGAACCGCCGCGACAATGCCGAGGCCAGGGAGCGCATCTGCCATTGAAGCAAGAGCATGCGTGGGCAGCATGGAACTATGGTGGTGCACTTCGAGATCCAGTTCCATCATCTGATCTACGTCGAACGCTTTGATGCCACCGGTGACGGCCATTCGCATGGTGTCACAGACAAAGGCTGCGACGTGGTGATCCTTTACAAACTCCGGATATTTGGAGAAGATCGAGCTCTTTTCGGGTTCTTCTATATCCGCCTCGATCGCGATCATGCCCTCTTTACGAGCTTTGCTGAAGATGTCGAACAGCATTTTGAGCGATTCGGTGTAGCGCTTTTCCGAGACGCTTGCCCCTTTGAGAACACCTAAGACACCGGCGGCAACCCCCTTGAGAACATGAGTCGGATTGGCGGCGAGCACCGTGCCTATCGCTGCACCGGCGATGGTGAGGAATTCAGCTGGTTGAATAAGCACGGGAAGTTTGCCCTTTTCCATCAGAAAGCCACCGATGACGGAACCAAGCACAACGAGAATGCCAATGATCGAAAACACGCTATCACCCCTTGAGAGCTAGGCCTACCTGTTCCTCTGCCCTCACCTCCAATATCGGTTGGGCGGTAGAAAACGTGAGGGGCGAGCCCCAAAAGTTGTATGAAGACAACTCAAGATGCATCTTCCCCAGTCACGCTTGCGGCAACGGATCAACGCTTGCTTCGGTAGCCCCGGGGCAGACCCCGAGCCACGGGAAGCAGACCTTTGTTCGCGGAGCTTCCAGACTCTGAGAATCAGAGTCGCCATGCTGCGCCAACTGTGTGGTCGTATGGGAGCCGCTTGGAAAGCATGGGACAGGGCGGACCGACTCACTCGTAGTTATTCCACGCTTCTACACCGTACCGGCCACTCAGGCCGTGGTCGACAATCGATGAATTTCGAAGTGATCTCTCGGTTAGAACACGCGGCCACTCCGGTAGCATTGGCTACGAAAAGTCAATCTTTTCTGGCAAAGGTTGGTAGTGTCCTAAGAGTGCGTTGCTAGGCCGCAAGGAGTTCGCCAACGGTCCAGACATGATCGGTGATCCCGTTCTGCATGGCAGGGGTCACCCGCAAGCTCTTGTGAACCCTCACGAAATTGTAGAACGCAAACCAGAGAGCGTAAGCGGCTTCCAGGTTTTCCCACTTCTTACTGAAGGCGTTCGTTATATCGAGTCATCCGCCGCATTCCCATGCGAATGCTCAAGTTCTGCCTTTCGATGTGCGAGGTGCATACGCGGCGCATATCGGGCTTCCCCATGATCTTGACTGGGACCGCATCCACAACCTCACCGGGACTGTAACGCTGCTGGCCTTCGCGGGGCGAGGAGTAGACCTTCACAAGCTGGGCAAAGTCGGCCCGATCCACAAGCGCGGTGTGGACTGCCTGTACATAGGGTCGAAATCCGTCTGTGGTGAGTTGAAAGCGGTTGTGTGAAGTCGCAGTCCTGAGCTTGCCAACAAACGCGTTGGTTGCCTTTTGGTCGCGCTTGCCGAGGTGAAAGGTTAGAACAAGCTTGGTGTTCCGTTCCATCGCAACAAAGCAGTAGGCGTCACCGATCTGCGCAGCCTCAGCTTCATGGGGCCACTTGTGGCCTTCTTTCTTCTGGACGTACCCCCAGATCTCGTCGGCCTCTACGTCCTGTACGGGCACGTTCTCAATCTTGCGTTCCATGAGGCGTTGGCACCGCCCTCCAGCGAGCACGAGCAAGCGCAGGATCGTGTCTCGGTGAACTCCCGTGACGCGTTCTACGCTGCGGACGCTCATGCTCTCCACGAGAAGCTGGATGATGTTCGTGGCCTCGTCGAGGGAGGCAGCCGCATGTCATCCAAGGGGTGCTCATGATCCGCGGTGAAGGTTTTGCGAATGGCTCCCACTCAAGCCGCCATCGAAATTCTTAAACCTTCCGGAGAATGATTCCAGGAGGCTCGCTGCGATACGTGAGGCGGCTTTGGCCCCCCCGATTTATAGAGAGTTGGTGGCAACGCATCGCAGCACGGGATTGCCCCAGCGCGACGTTCTTGAAAGCGAGCTGATTACATATAAAAACTTCAACCCTAATGCAGTAAAGGGGTTCGTAACCGACTTTTTAGACACTCTATAATACTCTGGAGTTCCGTTGAGGTTGCCGTAGACTCAGGACAGGCCGATGAGCCCGCCACAAAAGTAAAAGTGGGGCAGTTCGTGCAATGCGTTTCGCAAGGGAGCAATCAATTCCGGGAACTGAAGAGGGTTACGGAGGTTTCGGACGACGGCGAGTTTGCTTTCGTAGAGGGGGAGAATAGTGGCTTCTCGGTCGATCAGCTAGAAGTTGGTCAGCCTCCCGCAACCCTACTCAGTCTTCCCCTGCGAGACCCCTGTAAGTCGGCGTCGGAGTGAAGCAGCGCGCGATATGAGACAGGATATATTCTCGTTGGATAATGGTGGGGAAGTGACTATTAGTTGGCCCGTGCCTTTGACTCAGGATATGGTCACGGATATCAAGGACTGGCTAAAGATCGTAGAGCGAAAGATTGCGCGATCTACGGAGACAAAGAAAGCAGAACATACAGAGTCCGCCAGCTAAGGCGGCCTACTTCTTGCAAGATTCAGCAACGCACTCTTAGGACACTACCCAAAGGTTCTGTCGCTATGCCGCAGCATTGTCTCGGACGTATGCTTCTCCTTCTCCTCCTCCTCGTGAGCGTTACGGGGCGGCGTCCGTACAAACGCAGCCGCTTGTTGTGGAGCACGGCACGTACTCTGTCCATCTGCTGCTCCACATAATCGGATCCGAAGAGTACACGCTGACGCGATCAAGCCGGGACGCTCTGATCCTGAACACGACCACGACCACGAGCGACCGTGGAACGGGCCGCACATCCACCGCGATGCTCAGCATAGGTGCGCTATTTGCACCCACACGGCTCTTGCAGCGCAGCACCTCCGGGGCTGCGAAAACGGAGTCTTTCGCCGAGACCAAGAACGAATTGGCGCTGTTGCGAGAGGGCGCCGCGACCCGCACAACGAAGCTGCCCTCTGTCGCCTACCTGGGTTTCGGCTCCATGCCGGCCGCCATGCAGATGATGATACGCTACTGGATGACCCATCATCGGCCGGCGCGTCTGCCTATGCTTCGCGTGGACGAGCGAGCGCTTCCGCTCGAGATCAAGCTGGTGGGGCACGACGCGTTCGAGTCTAAAGGCAGAATCATTCGTCTCAGCCGATACACGGTCGCGAACCTAGTCTTTGGCCGCGAGATCCTATGGATGAACACGAGCGGCCGCCTCGCCGCCGTGATGACGTTTGCGGGAGGTCTGCCTCAGGAGGAGGTGCTCGACGAGTACGAGCCAGTTTCCGGCGACCTGATGCACAGCGCCGTGCAGCAGGAGATGTTGGATCTGGCCGGTCTTGACCGCGAGGTTCAGCCCGAGGCTCAGGGTTCCTTCGCGATCGTCGGCGCGCGTCTCATCGACGGCATCGGGACGGCTCCCCTCGAGAATGCGACCGTGGTTGTGCGGGACGGACATATCGCCTCCATCGGAACAGCGAAGCCGCCCGCCAGTATGCGAGTGATCCACGCCGAGGGCAGTTCGCTGCTTCCAGGTCTGTGGGAGATGCACACCCACTTCTCCGGCGTGGAGTTTGGACCTGCGTTGCTCGCGGCAGGAGTCACCACGGCGCGCGACTGCGGAGGAGAGGTCGAGTTCCTTGTGGCCGTCCGCAAAAGGCTTAATGAACAGCATTCACCGGGCCGAGGCTGCTGCTGGCCGGCTTGATCGACAGCGGAGGTCCGCTCGGCTTTGGGTCGGTGAACGTTAGAACTGCCACAGAAGCGGTCGCCGCGGTGGACAGCTACGCGGATGCCAGCTTCGATCAGATTAAGGTGTACACGCAGATCAAACCGGAGGTGTTGAAGGCGATCACCATCGAGGCGCATCGGCGCGGCATGTCTGTGACCGGGCACGTGCCGGCGGCGATGGATGCGTTTGAGGGCGTCGCGGACGGAATGGATCAGATCAATCACCTGCAGTTCGTCACTCGCGCGATGAACCCGGACGGAGCCGTCGCCCCTGTCGAAGTCGCTTCCGACCGAGCGCGGCGACTGCTCGCTCTTTTGAAGGAGCGACAGATCGTAATCGCCCCAACGTTGAGTTGGGGCGAGATGGCCGGTCATCCGAAGAGTCTTGACATTGCCTCATTCGAGCCCGGAATCCGTTCCGCGCCGCAGACACTCTCCTCGAAGTACCAGGCCCTTGGCGTTGCGTCCGCGGACGATGCGAAGTTCCGCGAGCGCATGGAGACCAACCGAAGCGTGCTCTACGCGCTCTACCAAGCAGGTGTGCCGATCGTGGCGGGAAGCGACACGGGCCTGATCGGATATGGATTGGATCGCGAGTTGGAGCTCTATGTGCAAGCGGGGATGACACCTCTCGAGGCGATCCAGTCGGCCACCATCGTCCCTGCTCGCGCGATGAAGATGGCGCAGGAGTCAGGATCAGTGGAGGTCGGCAAGCGAGCCGACCTGGTGCTTGTCGACGGTAACCCGCTGGAACGTATCAGCGATCTTCGTCGTGTAGTGAGTGTCATAAGAGATGGCCGCTTGTACAGCACTCAAAAGCTCGGACGTAGTGTGGGATTCGCCCGCTGAACGGTGGGTTAGGCATCTCTCTCCCGTACGTGTATGGACAGAGCAAATCCAGCAGGAGCTACGATCGAGATCAGTCATCACAAGCTGCGCCTAGTTGGTCACTTCACCACAACGAGGCACAGTCGCACTAATGCTCCCACAGGGCCATGTTGCCTCCTCCCTTGGGCGGAGACGTGGATCCCAACCTGGAGCGAGAGCACCTTGACATCTGCGATCCTCGACTGCTCTTATGAAGCTCGATGTCATGCGGTACCAAGCAATCGTTTGATCATGAAAGCGCAAGCGATCGGATCCTGAGCTTGCAACCCCCTCTTGTTTTCTTGGATCATCGCGGTTACAGGTCTTCAGGATCATGCCGAGACTGGCAATTGAACCGCTCATCGCCGTCTGCTGTAGGAAGGGTCTGCCATGTCCGGTCTTCGTCTACGAACTCTCTTCGGGGTCATCCTTTGTCTTACGGGTATCCTCTCCGCCCGCGCCCAGTCCAGCGGAGGAACGATCGCCGGCACCGTCACTGATGTCAGTGGCGCTCTTGTGGCAGACGCCGCGATCACCGCAACCGGCGTCGAAACTGGGACGGTCTACACAACGGTAAGCACATCTGCCGGAACCTTCCGCTTCCAGCAGATGCAGCTTGGCCGCTACAACATCAAGGTCGTCGCACCGGGCTTCAAGGAGCAAACGCTGCAGGGCATCCTGGTCACTACGGGAAACGTTTCCCCGGCCGAGGTGCACCTAGCAACCGGGTCAGCTTCTGAGACCGTCACCGTCAACTCCGATGCTCCCGTCGTTGAGACCGAAAACTCCGAGGTAAGCAACACCGTTTCGACGCGTCAAATCATCGAGCTGCCACTCAGTCTCGGTGGACAGGGTGCTCTGCGCTCCGTCGAGTCCTTCATCTTTCTCGCTCCGGGTACGGTTGGCCCCGGTACCGCGGGATCGACCTCCGGCGCCTTCCAGTCGAAGACGGCGGGCGGCCAGAACTTCGGAACGGAGGAGTTGCTCGACGGCATCAGCGTTCGCCGGGAGGACAGCAACTCCGCTTTCGACGAGCACGCTCCCAGTGTGGAGTCGCTTGTCGAACTCAAGGTCACAACCTCCATCATTCCCGCGACGGAAGGCCGAACGACTGGAGGCGTTGAAAACTTCACGACCAAGGGCGGATCCAACCAGTTTCACGGCACCGCCTTCGACATCTTCCAGAACGAAGACCTGAACGCGAACGACTACTTCAACAAATTGAGAATCGCCCAGAACCCGGGCAATCACGATGTTTTCGCCAGTAACCAGCGGCCGCTCGATAAGAAGAACGACTACGGCGGGTCAGTGGGGGGACCGCTGTCGATCCCACACCTCTACAATGGCCACGATCGCACCTTCGGTTTCTTCTCCTGGGAGCAGTACAGACAATCGCAGGGAGGCGTTGCCACCAGCAGCATCCCCACCGCGGCGGTTCACGGTGGCGATTTTTCTGCTCAGCTCACAACGAAGCCCGATGGACGCAACATCGATTGCACTGGCAGGCAGGCCTTCGTCGGGGAGATCTTTGATCCCGCAACCTCGTCCACGGTCTTTAATCCGAACCTTGATACACCCGGTATCGTTCCGTGCCGAAATCCTTTTCCCGGCAATAGAATCGACCCATCACGGTTCAGCACGGTCGCCAAGGCTGCACTCGTCTATTACCCGCTGCCAAACACCGGATCAGCCGGACAACTTTTCAACAATTACACCTACTCCACCAACTTTCCGCGGCTCAACACCACCTACTCCATTCGGGTCGATCACAACATCACGCAGAAGTCGAAGGTCTTCGTCACTTACTCGGATCGCGACAACGCAATCGTGAACGGCAATCCGCCATACCCGGGTCCCGGCGGATCGGTGCAGATCCAGTCGGCTTTTGTGAAGTATCTCCGCGTGGGCAACGACTACGCGGTCACACCGACCTCGTTCAATCACCTGGTTGCCGGCTTCACCCGGCTTTACCAATTCAATCGCGGTAACTCTGTGGGTCAGTTTCCGGACTACGACGCCCTGCTCGGGATTCAGGGTCTGAGCGGCCCGGCTTTTCCGCCCATCACCTTCTCCAGTATCGTGGCAGGTTACAACGGCCTCGGGTATTCGAACGACTCCATCCAGCCGGTCAACAACTTCGAGGTGGCCGACACGTACACCTACACCGTGGGTCGGCACACCTTGAACTTCGGTCTTGACTTCCGCAAGGACCAGTTCACGAACGAGGACAAGGGCGCCAACTCCGGTAACTTCTCCTTCTCGCAGTTTCAGACGGCGGTAACGGGAGGCGACACGCAGACGGGCGACGGATTTGCCAGCTTCCTGCTCGGACAGCTCAATACAGCAAGTGCTTCGCTACAGAGCCGCGCTCCACGCATCGGGCACAACTACTACGCCGGCTTCGTCCAGGATGACTTCAAGGTGTCGCACAATCTCCTGTTGAATCTAGGCTTCCGGTACGATGTTGACCGGCCGCGCAACGAGGCTCACGGCAATTTTTCCAACTTCAGTCCGACGCTGCCAAACTCGGCTGCGGGTGGAATTCCGGGCTCGTTGTACTTCTCCGGAGCTGGCCCTGGACGAATCGGAGGCTCGGGCGAATTTGCGCAGGCATACAAGAAGAACTTCTCGCCGCGCATCGGCTTCGCCTACTCGCCGGACAATTCGAACGGCAAAACGTCAATCCGCGGCGGCTTCGGTATCTACTACGGACCGCTGGACTACTCGGACTTCGGATCGGCAAGCCAGCTCGGCTTTACCGCGAATCCCAGTTTCCACAACAGTGATAACTTCTCGCAGGCTTACTGCAACGGCGTGCCCACGGTCGGAACCAACAATACTTGCAGTCGCGTCAGCGGGTTCGATCAGGCGTTCCCGGCCTTTCCTGCTCCACCTAATCTCGATCCTAACCAGGGCAATAACCAGAGCCTCGGAGGTCAACTAAACGCACAGTACATCGCACCCTCATTTGGCAGACCGGCTGCCGTCTATAACTGGGGTGCCCAGGTCCAGCAGCAGATCGCGACCGACCTCATCTTCACCCTAGGGTACATAGGGACCACTGGAACCCACCTGCACTCGGATCTCCTGCAGATCAACGATCTCAATCCCAGGTACTTCAGCTACGGTGCCACTGCGCTGCACAACAGTTATGACGCCACGCCTGGCATCAAGGCGCCGTATGCTGGCTTCACCGGCTCGCTCGCCCAAGCTCTACGTCCTTTTCCACAGTACTTCGATATCTACTCGAGCGGCGGCATTGAAAACCTTGGGCACTCGAGCTATAACGCGCTTACCGTCAAGTTGGAGCGACGCTTCCACAGTGGTCTTAATCTACTGGCCGCGTATACCTGGTCGAAGACCCTGACCGACGCCGACTCCACCATGCCCGCCTTCTCGGCCTTTGACGGCGGCGCCGGCAGCGTGCAGAACCCTTACAACCTTAAGAGCGAGAAGGCTCTCAGCTTCCAAGACGTCCCACAGAACTTCGTCGTCAGCTACATTTATGAGCTGCCACTCGGCAAGGGCAAGCGCTTTCTCAACCAGAACTCGGTCGTAAACGCCGTCGTCGGCGGCTTTCAGGTCGGTGGAATCGACCGATACGTGAGCGGAGCACCGACTTCCTTTGCCTGTACGCAGACATCCATCGGCGCCTCGCTTGCCTGCCTGCGCTATAACATCGATTCGAACTTCGTCAATCGAGGATCGACTGCTTCCACCGCAGACCCGACTCTGCGGCAGGTCTTCAATCGAGCCTCCTTCACCGATCCTAGCGCTGCTGGCCCCATTGTCCTTGGAACCTCTCCGCGGGTAAATGGAGCTTTCCGTACGCCGTTGTACAAGAACGAGGACTTCTCGATCATCAAGCACCTGGCGAACTTCGGAGAGTACGGCGACCTACAACTGCACGTGGATCTCTTCAATGCTTTCAATAGAGTTCACTTATCCAATCTGGTGACAGACCCCAACGTCGGCAACTTCGGGTCCTACACCGGAGACTTTGGGGGACCCACGGTAAGACAGTTCATTCTCCGATACTCGTTCTGACACTCTCCTAGCTAAGCACAGGCCTGGAACGCGGGGTGGGTTCATCAAATCGCTGTCCGCCTAGTCGTTCGGCTGGACGCCGAACGGGATTAGTGGGAGCCACTCGAGTTGTCGTGTTCCTCCGATCTCGATAGCAAAGGACAAACGTTTGATAAGGACTCTCCAGTCGCTAGTCTTGTCTCTCCTTTGCGGTGGCATGCTTCTGCTGGCAGAGACGTCGCCCTCGGGGGGAAGCTTCGTTCCAACCCCTACCGAGGTGGAACGTTTCCAGCAGGCAACGGCATTTCTTCGCACAGGTCACGTTGAGAAAGCCATCTCCGGATTCCGGCAGCTCACGCTAGACGCCCCGATGTTTACCGAAGCGTATCTTAATCTTGGTCTCGCTCTCGCGCAGGTTTCGCGCAATGAAGACGCGGTTACCGCGCTCGGGAAGGCCGTCGCGCTTAAGCCCTCGCTCCGCGGCGCCCATCTCTTTCTCGCGATCTCCGAATACAAGCTCAGCCGCCTAGACCCCGCGGCTCTCAGCATTAGAAAGGAGACGACCCTCAATGCAGCGGACGCGCAGGCCTGGATGTGGCAGGGCATCATCGATCTGGCACTCGGACGTCTCACCACCTCGGTCGAGGACCTCGATCGCGCGTCGTCGCTCGATCCTAGAAACGTCGACATTCTCTATCATCGGGGACGGGCCGCGCTCGCCCTGTCACGCCAGAGCTACGAGGCGATGTTCAAGCTCGACCCGCAGTCCTGGCACGTCCACCAAGTTCTCGCGGAGGCCGATGTCGAGTCCGACAGAGATGCGGACGCGGTCGAGCAGTTCAAGCTCGCGATCGCGGGGGCACCGCCCCAGAGCGGTCTATACGAGGCCCTCGGTAGTTCTCTATGGAGGACCGGAAAGTTTCAGGAAGCTGAAGCCGCCTATCAGACCGCGCTCAGGATCGATCCGAACGACACCCTAACGGAGTACAAGCTTGGCTGCCTCCGCATCGACCGCGGAGACGCGGCTGGTGGCAAGCCGCTGCTCGACCGGGTGCAGCTCGCTGATCCGTCGCTCGAGATGATCTCCTACTACCTGGGCCGGGCCGAGCTGGCACTTGGAGACGAGCGCGCCGCCGTGAACCACTTCCAAAAAGTCATTCAGGAGAATGTGGATCAGGACACCACGAAGCAGGCCTACTTCCAGCTTTCACGAGCCTATCGCCGTCTCCAGAACCTGGCCGCCTCAAAGGAGGCAGAGGCGCAGTACCTGGCGCTCGAAAAGCGCAACCGCGATGTTCTCCAGGACAAGCTCAATCAGCGGCGTCTCCGTGCTGACCGCGACACCAGCATCCCCGCGCCGTCCGCACCCACGGACTCTCAACCATAGACTCACCAGTTGTCGGTTCGCAGACTCGAAGAGGAGATAAGCACCGTGATCCCAAGCGCAGAAGATCTGATCCGAGATCGTAGAAAGTTCTTGAAGTCGGCGGCGAGCGCGTCGGCTCTGTCGCTGCTTCCGTTCAAGAGCAGCTTCGGGGAGGCCGCCGTCGGCCATGATCTTCGTGCGTTCGTTACCAGCAGCACTAAGAAGCACCAGCCGATGCCGGCAATGCCCTGGGAGAAGTCCAGCTCTTCGGGAGCCGTGGCCGGCGCTGATCGGATCCTGATCGACCGGAGTCAACGCCTTCAACCCATCCTCGGCTTCGGCTGCGCCTACACCGACGCCTCCTGCTTTCTGCTGAATTCCATGCAACCGCCTGCGCGGCAGAAGTTCCTTCAGGACACCTTCTCTCCCCGGCAGATGAACCTGAGCGTCGGCCGCACCTCCATCGGAGCCAGCGACTACTCCCGCGACGTTTACAGCTACAACGACACGCGGGACGACCTCACTATGCAGCACTTCTCGATCGCGCATGATGAGGCTTACATCCTCCCCATGCTTCGAGAGATGCGGCAGATCAACCCCGACCTGTTCCTGCTTTCGACTCCGTGGAGCCCGCCCGGCTGGATGAAGACCTACGGCTCCATGCTCGGTGGCTGGATGACCGAGAAGCACTTGGCGCCCTACGCCCTTTACATGGCTCGTTTTCTGGAGGCGTACCGGGCCGCTGGCATGCCCATCAACGCCATCACCTCACAGAACGAGCTGGAAACGGACCAGGGTGGCAGCATGCCGGCAACATACTGGCCTCCGGAACTGGAGTCAGACTTCGTGCGCGACCACCTCGGACCTTTGCTCAAGCAGAAGAACGACCCTACGCAGATCTGGCTGCTTGACCACAACTATAACCTCTGGAAACGCGTTCGCTGGCAGATGGCCGATCCCGAATTACGCAAATACGTCGCCGGCGTGGCTTGGCACGGCTACGTCGGAACTCCCGACCAGATGAGTCGCCTGCATGAGCTCTACCCGGAGCTTCCTTTCTTCTGGACCGAGGGCGGCCCCGATATCACCGATCCGATGTATGCCCTGGATTGGACACGCTGGGGGAATGTCTTCTCCGCCGCCCTGAACAATTGGTGTCGCTGCCTTATCACCTGGAATCTGATGCTCGACGAGCACGGCGCTCCCAATATCGGTCCCTTCTCCTGCGGCGGCCTGGTCACTCTTAGGGCCGGAACCACAGTCGAGTACAGCGGACAGTACTGGGCTCTCCGGCACCTCTCACAGCACGTTCGGCGCGACGCCGTTCGCATTGCGAGTCACACCGACGCAACCGAACTCAGCCATGTGGCCTTTGAGAACAAGGGTGGCTCGTTCGTCCTCGTGCTCACCAACACAGGCGATGAGCGTGACGTGCAACTGTCCATTGAATCGCTCCAAGCGAGAACGCACCTTGAGAAGAACTCCGTAACAACGCTCACCTGGTAAACGGATCGACGTGGAGGCCTACACAGACCGACGCACGTACGATAACCAGCTGGCGGCAATGTTGACGAAACCGATTCGATGGCGCTGGTTCTGTCGGAAGTCTACCCCAGCGCCCTGCAACGTATTTTCTGCCTCGGACCCTGCGTCTGCCACCTTTCTCTTGCCATTTCATCAAGATCCGCGACGCCACCGATCAAGGTCCAGTTTCATGGGCCGGCAGCTACTCTCACATCCCGCGTACGTCGCTCTGGCGAAGTATCCGGCGAACCTTCCGCATCACTGAGGCCGATCATAGAGTGGAAGCTCCATTTGCAGCTCTCCGGGTGGGCTTATCGAGCCTGCTGACAATCTTTCCGAAGCGCGTACTCGTCGAGGAGAACGGTGACGAGCGCCGCAGTGGGAACGGCGACCAAGGCTCCAACGATGCCGGCGAGAGCCGTACCGATGAGGAGAGCGACGAGAATAGTGAGCCCCATCAGGTCGACGGAGGATTTCATGATGCGCGGCGTGAGGACGGCATTTTCAAGGTTAATGTAGATCGCGTAGAAGATGAGAACACCGGCCATCTTGGTCCAGGAGTCAAGCGCCGCGACGCCCGCGGCAGCGACGATGGTGATGACGCCGCCAGCGATCGGAATGATATTCAGCAGACCCATCAGCACTCCAAGGAGTATGGCGTATCGCACATGCAGCGCGACAAAAACAATAGTGCTGCAGACGCCCAGGATGAGCATGAGGGAGCCTTGACCGATGAGCCACTTGCTCATCTTGTGCTCTGCGACTTTGAGCGTTCGGTCGAGGCGGTTACGGTCCTCTACGGGAAAGAGACAGAGAAAGAATTGATAGGCGTGTTCCCCTTCAAGCATGAAGTAGATGGAGAGAAACACGGCAGTGAGGATATCGAAGACATGGCCGAGCCAGTTGGGAAGAGAGGTAAAGAGGTAGCCAGCGGTGGCGGCGAAAGCTCCTTGAGCGCGTTTCGCGAGGTCATCGACCCCGATCTTATTGGCAATCGGGTAGCGCTTCAGCTTGGCGACCTCGATCGGGATGCGGGCTGGGATCTCTGTGATGAAGGCGCGAAGGTCGTGCAAGACCGGCGGAAAGGCTATCGCGAAGAACATAACCAGAGCCAGGACGGCACCCGCGAGAAGGAGCACGATGGCGAGAGCGCGCGACGGGCTCCGGCCACGAACGCTAAGTCTCGTAATCCGAGTAACGATGGGAAACAGGACCACAGCAAACAGAGCGCTGACGTAAATGATCTCGAGCTCTTTGAGAAGATGCCAAGCAAGATAGAGAGCCAGTAAGAGGGCCAAAAAAAAGGCGATATGGCCGCGGGTCACGTTGCGGCTGCGCTGGGTGTCTTCGACAAGGACCGGTTGATCAGGCGGCAGGGGAAGCTCCTCTTGTGGTCAGGTGTAATCCGTTAGATGCCGATCGTGCACGATCACTAACGGTACTTTTCCGCTAACTCATTTGTGAGTTTCCCGGAGCGCCTCCAGTAGAGTACTAACGGTCGCTTCGAGGCTGAGGTTCGACGTGTCCAGGCAGATGCGAGCGAGCCGGCGGTAGAGTGGATGGCGTGCCTGGAAGCGAGCCTGCGCAGCTTGGGAATCGCGAAGATTTGGCCGATCGGCGTCGCGGGCGGGGACACCGAATCCCTCCTGGAGGGTTTGCAGCATGCAGCGATCAAAGAGAGTGGCGAATGGGGCGTCGAGGAATACGGTAAGAGTTCCGGGTGTTTGCTCAAGAAGCAGGCGGTTGGTGAGGGTCTCGGGAGCGCCACCGCCGAGTGCGAGCACGACATGTGTGTGGCGGAGTGCACTGGCCAGGGCGGAGGACTCGAGGCGACGAAAGTGAGCTTCGCCGTAGCGTTTGAAGAGCTCTGGGACTGGGGCCCCAGCGCGAGCTTCGAGGTGAGCGTCGAGATCGAGAAAGGTCCAACCGAGCTGGGCACCGAGGCGTGAGCCGACGGAAGACTTCCCGGCACCCATGAACCCGGTGAGGACGATGCGAAGGAGGCCGGGAGGAAGGATGAAGGTGTCTTGCTCAACGGCTGCGTCGCTGGCTTGAAGTGAGAGGCTGGTCATTTGGTCATCTGTCTCCGATGCAGGATGTTTGTTGCCTTGCCTACGAGGTCTGGACAAAGCAAAACCGCGACCTTAGGGTCGCGGCTTGGGAGGGGATGGACTCTCGTGAGGTTTACCCAGAGACGCACAGACCCACCGTGGCCGCTGATTGCCACCAGTACGCATAGGTGAA
>JAABUQ010001286.1_pt1 | contig 54854 bp, 45 predicted proteins | sample 5560001 | NCBI WGS metagenome assembly JAABUQ01 (sample SAMN10711888, study PRJNA513371) | rock metagenome | isolation source: Antarctica rocks | place: Antarctica: Victoria Land, Finger Mt nord | collected 2015-12-18
GAGTACGCCGTCCAGACATCGGAAACTCTGATCGACATCGCCAGCCTCCGCATCATGCTCAACCGACTCGAGCTAGCCTGACCTTTTCAAACACCCTCTCAGAACCCGGCCCAAAGCGGTCTCGATACTGGTTGGCTTCTCATGCGGGAAACCAGGCGACCGTTCCAGCCGGTTTTCCGGTGCATAGTGCAGATACCGTGTCTCGACCAATGGAGCGCGCGCCAGCTCCGATCCCTTCACGTCGCCGACACGCGCCAGAAAACTCACGCCGTGCCGTTTCCCACCCATCGTGATCTCGACCGGATACTGCAACGGATCTTGGCCGGGCATTTGCGCCCTGAAAGCCAAACCGGTCGCGGTATTTTGGATCAGGTAATCGATAGCCGGATCAGGCCCTTCGGCGTACGCTTCAGATGCTGGAAGGGGCGGCTGTTTCGGTCGCCAGGTGAGCGCCATCGCCGTTTGCGATTGAGTGCTCGCAATGCCCTTGTGGCAACCCGCACAGACATCCCGTCCAACATAGTGAGGGTCGGCGCCTAAGCAAATCAGGGAAACGGCGAACGGCAGCGCAAGGAGCTTGAAGATAGGGAACAGAAACCGTATTGTAGCGGCTTTCTGTGTTCCTAAACCGTGCGCACCATGTGGTCCGGACAATTCAGCTGAGCCATTTCGAGGAGCCTTCCGGGCAGATCCATCCCATGCTTGGCGAGAAACGGAACAATGGAATAGAACCGCTCCTGTAGGTGACGCTGCGGGTACACAAGATCCATCAGGTAGTTCGCCGCCCAAACGCTGCGCTCATCCCGCCTGAGAGTCTCGCGTGCCGTTTTGTCCGACAAGCGCTTGAGTTGATACATCATCTTCGCCCCGCTCTTTTTGGCAGCTGCTTCTAAGCTAGGATCAAAGCGGAGAAGATTGCTCTCAAGGCCGGCTATCGCCTTGGACACAGTTGCTTCCAATACGCTGAACTCGCCGGCTAACCCAGGCGGAACCAGCTGCGCAGCGATTTTGCTTCTCACTTTATCTTGCGGGCTGAAGAGATCCGTCATGCATAGCGAGTAACGGTCAATCATCTTTTCGGCACGGCTATCAAGCAGCGTAAAACTATTGCGAGGGAAAATCACCGGCATGCGTCCTAACAGCTTGCTGTAGAGGACCTGCCCTTGCGCCATGTACGCAACCTCCGCCGGACCGCCGACGTAAGAAACGGTCGGCAACAAGAAATCCTGCATCACAGGACGAAGCAGCGCGTTCGGGGAAAGCCGGTCGGCCATCGCTTGCAGCTCTTCCGTCGAATACGTACGGTCGCGAGATGTAAATTGGCCATCTTTCCAGCGCAGCGGACTTCGCTTGTTCTCGTCCAAAAGAAACAGCAGAGAAGACGCATCGTCCAGATGTACCTGTGAATGATATCCAGCGCTTTCGAGTTCTCTATTGCGAGCTTTGAGCGCCTGCAGGAGCTCTGGGACGCGCGTTACTGTTTCCGACAGAAACGGACGGGCCAGTTCCCGAATGGGCTGCTTGAGCGGATCGAGAAATAGAAGCCCAAACTCTTTTAGGACATCCTGCAGGAAAGCCTTGAAACCGGAGCTGAAGCTCGCATTCGGTAAGTACGCCGCTTTCAACCGCTCCATGATCTCGTCCGCAAACGGAAGGCCTTCCAAAGCGTCTGCAATTTCTTGCCACGGCAACTCGGGAATGATGACGTCGCCTACCGGGCCGCCGTTCGCGACGCTATTCGCGACAGAAATCTTACTCGGTTTCGCTTCCCGATTGAACAACCAGACGTGGTCGACTTCGGCGAGATCATGATCTTCAGAAGCAAGCCAGAAAACCGGTACCGCCGGAATCCCCATTTGCGAGAGCTCGCGGGCAAGCTTCACAGCCGTTGCCGCTTTAAAGATCGTGTAGGAAGGGCCTGACAGCAATCCCACCTGCTGGCCCGTTACAACCGCCACTGTTCCCGGCTGGGCTAGTTTGTCTAAAGTCGGCGAATCCCCGTTCTGCTCCCGCAAAGCTGCGACGAGCTGACCGCGCCGCGCATCCGGATAATTTAGATTGGCCGCCGAGTTCTCGAAGCTGCCGGGATCCGAAAAATTGTGAGGATAGAAGCCGCTAACGCGTTCAAAATGATAGAGGAAATCGGCGAAGAGCTTACTAGTGCCGGGAATCTGATCTTGGCGGACACACGAAAGCTCCATAGGATTACGCATTTAGCAGATGAGTGCTTCCTCGCCAAAGTTACCAAACTTTGTTCCGCCAGAGTAGAGAATGAAGAAGGAAGTAAATGGACGAACAAGAATTCAGAACGCGCTCTAACGATGCACTAGACAGACTTTACCGGAAATTGTCGGCTTCTGCCGACCGCTTCGAGTTCGAGCCCGACTTCAACGCCGGTGCTCTTTCAATCGAATTCGAGGAGCCGAAAGCGCGGTTCGTGGTTAGTCCGAATTCTCCCGTGCGGCAGATTTGGGTCTCGGCTCACTCCCGGAGCTTTAAGCTGGAATGGAATGCGGCGAGGGTGGCTTTCGTCTTTCCTGACACGAGTCAGACGCTCGAAGAGCTGATCGCCGCAGTGATCAGTCAGCAAATCGGCGAGGATGTAACGCTTTAACCGGTTTGTCATTCATCTTTGTCAATCATCGACCTTTGATCCATGCCCGGCGTCTACATCTCGTATCCGTTCTGCCGGCAGAAATGCAGCTTCTGCAATTTTGCTTCGGATGTCGGTTCGCCCGAGACTCGCGAACGGTATCACGCGGCGCTGCTCGAAGAGTTCGATTCGTACACGTGGCCTTGGATGCCTGAGACGGTCTATTTCGGAGGCGGAACGCCGAGTCTGATGCCCGCTGAGTTGCTCGCAGAGCTCATGAAGCGAATCCCGGCTGAGCGTCTGGAAGAAGTCACCATCGAGAGCGCACCTGGTACTTTCACGCGCGAAGCCGTGCAAAGGTGGAGAGTCTCGGGCGTTAACCGCGTCAGTTTAGGCGTGCAGTCTTTCATGCCGGATGAGCTTCGCCTCACTGGGCGTCGCCATACCGCCGCTCGAGTGCAGCAAGATATCGAACTTCTTCGCCAAGAGGGCATCGCCAACATCAATTGCGATTTGATAGCGGGGCTGCCGGAACAGACCGCCAGTTCTTGGAAAACGTCACTTGAGTGGATCGAGTGCCTCAACGTTCCGCATGTCTCCGTGTACATCTTCGAGTCAGATGAAGACAGCCGCCTTGGCAAGGAGCTGTCCTTGGGCGGTGTCCGTTACGGTGCAGCGCGCATGCCCTCTGAAGAACTTACAGCGGCTTTTTACGAACGAGCTGTCGCGAGGCTCGCTGAATCGGGTCTCGAGCAGTATGAGATTTCCAATTTCGCGCGGCCCGGTTTCGAGTCGCGCCACAATCTCAAATACTGGCAGCTTGAGCCATATACGGGGTTCGGCTTGGATGCGCATTCCTATGATGGCCAGATGCGATGGAGCAATCCTGATTCGCTGCCCGAATATTTAAACAGCTTGCACGCCGCGCGCGAACGAGTCACCACAGATGCAGCCGAAGAGCATTTCTTCGTTGGACTGAGATTGAGAAACGGCATCGAACCGACGGCGGCCGAATGGGCTCGCTTCGCCGGTCCCATCGAAAAATGGACCGCGACAGGCATGCTCGAGCTCCAAGGTTCACGCCTTCGTTTGTCGTCTTCGGGAGTGCTGCTTTCGAACGAAATATTCCAGGAGTTTGTTCTATGCCCGGAGATGGTGTAATGATCGATCTTCGTAGCGATACAGTGACCCGGCCGAGCGTGAAGATGCGCGCCGCTATGGCGGAGGCCGAAGTCGGCGATGACGTGTACCGCGAAGATCCCACCGTGAATCGCCTGGAGCAGCGAGCGGCCGAGCTGTTTGGCAAAGAAGCAGCTTTGTTTGTCCCCACCGGCAGCATGGGTAACACGATCGCGGTCAAGCTTCATACGCAGCACGGCGAGGAAGTGATCTGCGACGCACGCGCCCACATTCTCGATTGGGAGTTCTCCATGACAGCGTGGTTCGCAGGGTGTCTGGTGCGCTCGGTTCCTACGGACGACGGTATTTTGACGTGGCAAAACATCGAGCCTGCCTTGCGGCGTTTTGGCCCGCACAATGCGCCCACGACGCTCATCGCGCTCGAAAACACGCACAACATGGCGGGCGGCACAGTTTACCCGCTGCCCGTGATAGACGAGATCTGCGCCTACGCTCACGAACGAAAGCTCAAGGTCCATATGGATGGCGCGCGAATCTTCAACGCTTCGGTCGCGAGCGAAACGCCGGTGTCGCGGATCGCGCGCGATGTCGATTCCGTCATGTTTTGCCTGTCTAAAGGATTGGGAGCGCCGGTCGGTTCCATGCTCGCCGGGACGCGTGAAGCGATCGACCGTGGACGTCTCTATCGAAAACGCCTCGGAGGCGGAATGCGCCAGGCTGGTGTACTTGCCGCTGCCGGGCTGGTGGCATTGGAGGATTCGCCAGCGAAGCTCGCCCAGGATCACGCAAATGCGCGCTTTCTGGCCAACGTGCTTTCCAAACTGCCCGGCGTGGCGATCGAGCCCGGGGCCGTTGTTACCAATATCGTCATCTTCGACATCTCCGCGCTCGGTATTACCACCGCCGAATTCAGTGACGAGCTAAGAGCGCGCGGCATCCTCGCCAACGGAATCGATAGCCAGCGTATGCGCGTGGTCACGCACCTCGATATTTCGCGCGCCAATTGCGAACGTGCCGCCGAGGCGCTCACGGATGTCCTCGCAACGAAATCCGCCCTCAGTGTAACGGTCTGATACTATTCTTCGGTGCTCATCCTTTCTGCGATCCTGGCGATATTCGTCTACGGCTTGATTGCGCCCATTCTCGGTGCGCTGCTTCCGACATACGGGCTAACCGCCGGCCAGCAAGGCACGTTGGCGACGCTCCAGGCGCTCGGTCTGGTGGTGGCTTCGCTCTCCGCCGGACCGTTCATCGATATCAAAGGCAACAAGCTCGCCTTGTTGACGGGTCTCGCTTTGATTGTGGCTTCGTTGGCAGCTGCGCCCAACGCTGGAGGCTATAACGGGCTGCTGGCCGTTTACTTCATCCTGGGTATCGGCGGAGGCATCGTTGTCACCGGCTCCAACTCGCTCGCAGGTGCGGTGGATCCGTCGCGCCGCGGCTCTGTCCTCAACTTCCTCAATCTGTTCTTCGGGCTTGGCAGCATCATCACAACTTTCATCGCGAGTGAGCACATCGACGCGGCGGTTGTTTGTTACCTGATCGCAGGACTGGCCGCCGTGGCGTTAATCGTCAACGCCTTGACGAGCATGCCGCGTCCCTCCGGAAAAGCAAACTTCCACGTCAACGAGGTGCCGCCACTCTTGGTCAAGCCCCAGCTCATTCTGCTTTCCTTGTTTCTCTTCCTTTATGTCGCTTGCGAAGTCGGCGTCTGGAACTGGCTGAAGACCTATCTTGTGCAAAGCGTCCACTTCGACGAAAGTTCCGCCGGACACGTCGTCAGCTATGGATTTGCTTTTGGAATTCTCCTTGGTCGCGTCGTCGTCTCGCGTATTCTCATCAAAGTCCCGGCGCTTACCGTGACGATGGTCGTCTCCGTTCTGATGGCAATCACTACCTACGCCATGCTGCATCTGCAATCGAGCGGCGCGATCACCGCAGCCGTCTTCTGTGCAGGGTTGAGCATGGCGCCTGTCTTCCCGACCACTCTCGCCATGGCGCAGGATGCGTTCCCGCGCGGCACCGCAACCGCTATGAGTATCGTCATCACGTTCGGCTGGATCGGCTTGGCTGTCAGCTCGCCCATCATTGGGGCACTGGCCGAGGGCGGCACGTATCGCCGCGCTCTCATGCTCATCCCGATCTTCTCGGTGCTGATGTTCTTTGTGAACTTGGCGATGCGGCCAGCTATGCGCCGTCCGGCCACCGTCTAGCGATTTTCTCCAAATTGCAATACACTGCAAGGAGCCTGCATACAGGCGAGGAGACTAAATGGCGTTTTGCTCAAACTGCGGAACACAAGCGAACGGCAGCTTTTGCCCGAACTGCGGTGCGGCTATGGGAAGCGCTTCCAGCAGCGCGCCACCTGGCTCCGGAAGCTATGTCCCACCCGGTTCTCCTTCTGCCCTGCAGGCGCCGGGGTTGACCGAAAATGTAGCCAGCGCTCTGTGCTACCTGTTCGGACTGATAACCGGCATTATCTTCCTTGTGCTCGCGCCTTACAATCAGAACAAAACGATCCGCTTCCACGCCTTTCAGTCGATTTTCGGGCACATCGCTTTGCTCGTGATCGCTTTCTTGCTGGTGGTGGTGACACACGGGTTTGGCTTCGCATTGCTTCCGTTGTACTGGTTGCTCTGCTTCCTGTTATGGCTCTACATGATGTATACTGCCTACACGAATAAGAAGGTGAAGTTGCCCGTAATTGGCGATCTGGCCGAAAAACAAGCGTAAACCGGATAGTGTCGGCTCACGTCCGATACTAGGATCGTGGTTTATCGTATTGTTTCTGCCTGTGCGGTTCTCAGCTTATGCCTCGATGCCGGGATGAACGATATTACTCCGCATGTCGGCGTAGTCGAGATTTACGGCGCGCGCAAAGTGTCCGCCCAGAAAATCAGAGCGGCGCTCGGCGCGAAACCTGGTGGTCCGCTACCCTCTCGCGGTGATGCGGAAGAGCGCATCGACAAAGTCTCTGGCGTAATCGTTTCACGAGTGGAGGCCGCAACCTGCTGCAACGGGCAGAATATGATCTTGTACGTCGGCGTTGAGGAGCGTGGCTCGCCTCACATGGATTACCACGCGAATCCCACCGGTGATGCCACGCTGCCACCTAAACTGTTCGACGCCTATCGTAGCTTCCTCGACGAAGTCGCAGGCAGTCTTCGCGGGCGCAATGCCGACGAGGATCTTACGGCGGGTTACTCGCTGATGCAGGATCCCGAGTGCCGCAGTCTGCAGCAATCCTTTCTTCCTGCGGTTGCCGCTGACCTTCCCATTGTGAACCGGGTTATCCGGGAATCTGCCGATCCCGAACAACGTGCAGCCGCGACCTACTTGCTCCAGTACGGTCCGCGCGGACCTCACACGACGCAAGTCGTACTTGACGGCTTGCAGTATTCCTTGCGTGATAGCGATGATATTGTACGCGAGAACGCGGCCCGAGCGCTGCGCGCAGTCGCGGTTGGCGCGAAACTGCATCTTGACCAGAGTGTTCGCATCGAGCCCACTTGGTTTGTGGAACTGATGAACTCCGTTGTTTGGTCTGACCGGCGCGACGCGAGTCAGGCGCTTGTGGAGCTGACCGAGAGCCGGAATCCCGAAACGTTGACGCTCCTGCGCGAGCGGGCTCTGCCCTCTGTTATCGAGATGGCCCGCTGGCACGATCTCGAGCAGGCTCTGCCGTCATTCATTCTTGCGGGACGCCTGGCTGGTCTGAACGAAACAGATATAAAGGCGGCTTGGGTCAGCGAAGATCGTGAGTCAGTGCTCAACAAGGCTCTCAACCCAAAAGGCAAACACAAGGGGCTTTCTTCCGTTCTGCACCACTCGGCAGATCCGAAATAAAACGGCTGCGCTACGCCTGCGATTCTGGGTCGAACGCGTGCTCAGAAACCGCAAACACTTCGACCGGCTCCGCAATCTCGGGAGCCACTACAGGAATGTGTCCGTCACGTGCGGCATGCCCGCTCCGTTCCTGGCTGAAGACCGGCATCTCGCAGGCGCAGCAATCGCTGCATCTCTTGCAGCGCTCGCAAAGATGATTGCTGCAGGCATCCTTTGTGCAGTAAATGCAGATGTCGCATGATGCTTCGGCGCAGATTGAACAGGTGAACGTGGTTACTTCCATGTTGGCGATTCGATTTACTTGCGCAGCTTTGTCCTGGCCGGACCCGGTTCTTTGCTGATCATACCGCGGCAGCGTTGCGCTTCTTCGTCGGCAATCTTAAAGTTTTGCTCGGTGCTGGAGGCCAGGTCCCGAATGTAATCACGGAATTTCTCCCGGTTGGTGAAGTTACGTGCAATTATCTGCGACAGTTTGTCCGCTGCCTGCCGGGTAGCGTATCGACGCGTGCCTTCCTCGAGCGACCGGGTTGTTACATCCAGCGCTTCGAGGCGAAAATACTCATCGAGCGCGAGAGACAAGCTTTCCGTCTTTACCGCTAAAAGCTTCGTCGTGACCGTCAGATCATTCACTTGCCGCTCTGCTGTCTGCCACTGGAGAATGTAGGTAGTCGGTGCCCCTTTCTGGTCGGACCATTGCTGTGGCGTCAGGCTGTCGAGTAACGGCTTCAACTCCGCAGTGCCTTTACTAATGCTAGTGAGAATCGCGCGAACATCCCAAGGGTTCTCAATACCTGCCGATGATTGTTGGGCGTAGCAGCCGGTCGCGAGCAGAAGAATGAAAAATCTAAATGCTTTTGACACTACCATTCGGGGTAGAGCTGCGAGGGGAGCATTCTTGCTAGAACCTTCTCGCCTTCGATCACATCTCCATTGTGCGGACTGGAGTGGCCAGGCGTAACCGCAGTCCAGATATCTTTGAAAGGCTTCACCGTGTACCGGTAGAGTGAACCTCGATCCACTCGTCGTGAGATCGGCTCATCCGGACGCACCACAATTGCGTCCATGGCGCGGACCAGTGTCGGTTCCGATTTCGGTAGATTGGCGTGCTGCACCCGAACTTCCCCTTCGAGGACATCAATGCGCAGCGTATCGTCTTCATCGATCGCCAGCGCGACAGTGGCCGCGCGATTTGCGGTAATGATCGCAGCCGGAGTAAATATACGTTGCTGCGGCTGGCTCATCAGCGGTTGAAGATGCACTCTGATTCGTCCTGCCACCATATCCAGTAAGTCTCCCGCGCTGGCCGTATTCTGCCTGAATATCAGACGCGAGTTGCTGAAGATATCGAAATACGCGCCGCCTGCTACCGTGAAGCGCGCCAGCCCGTCATTGCCGGTTGAGATGACCTGTCGTACCGGAACGCGCTCGCCTGCGCTAACCGCCCACGGCTGCTCGTCGCGAACGCGTGAGACTTTACCGGTTACCGACACAGCATGGGCTTCAAACGGCTGCAAAGCCGATTCGTCTACGGCGAAATTCTGGCAGACAGCGCATGTTGCAAACGAGCAAACTGATAGCGCAAGAGACAAGGTCCGCATTCCGAGGCCGTACGTCCACCCGGCTTCTTTATTGTTCCACAGCTTTGCGCTACGCAGGTTTCTTCGGAAAAGCTTCAGTTTTGATCACGCCGCTTCCTTCGCGAACCGTAACCAAGTGGTTCGCCGCAACTCCTGCGATTCGCTCCGTGCCGCCGTTCGGCCAGCGAATATCCAGGTCTACTTTGTCCGCCGGCCCGAGGCCGAAGTGAAGCCGCAGATCATTCACCGAGTAATAGCTGGCTTGGCTCAGTACTTCTTGAGCCTGCACTTTGCCGCCGTAGTGCGCTGTCACTCGCGCTCCGATAGCGCTCCGGTTTGACTTCACCCCGATGAGCTTGACTTTAACCCAGTGACTGTCGCCTTTCACATCGTTCCGCAGCAGGGAGGGCGATTCGTTCAGATTCATGATCAGCACGTCTACATCGCCATCGTTATCGAAATCGCCAAACGCACAACCGCGGCTCGCATGCGGAGCCGCAACTCCGGGACCCGCCTGATCAAGCAGTTCTTCAAACTTGCCGTTCTTTAAATTGCGAAACACAACCCGCGGGCTCTTGAACGGGTAATTCGGCAGAGTCTTTTCTATTTCGGGATACACGCTTCCCGTTACCCAAAACAAGTCAGGATAGCCGTCATTGTCCAGGTCGAACATACCGGCGCCCCAGCTAATGAAGCGTGTCTCGACGCCTAGACCCGCCGCATTGGTCACATCCTCGAAGTTGCCCTTGCCGTCGTTGCGATAGAGCACTGCGGTATCGTCAGCAAAGTGCGTCTTCAGGATGTCGAGACTTCCATCCAGGTTGTAATCGCCAATTCCGAGGCCCATGCCGGCCTGTTCCATCCCGTCTTCGTTAAGAGCAACGCCCGCTTCCAATCCGATATCGGTAAAGGTCCCATCGTGATTGTTCTTGAATAAAAAGCTGGGTGTGGAATCGCAGGCTATGTAGATATCTGGCCATCCGTCGTTGTCGAAATCGGCGCCCACCGCCGTCATGCAATAGCTGCCGGTCGCCTTGGATACGCCCGATTTCACACTGACGTCGGTAAACGTTCCATCGCCGTTATTGTGATACAGCGTTACGTTTCCGGGCGGTAATCCGCGCGGTCCGCAATTCACCGGAATGCCTTTCCAATTGCAAAACGTACTCTCGCCCGGTTTCGGCACCTTGTTCATGTCGAGCTGCAAATAATTCGCGATTACAAGATCAAGGCGTCCGTCGCGATCGTAATCGATGAAGGCGCAGCCGGTGCCCCACCTGGTGCCTTCATGCAACAACCCGGCCTTCTCGGTCACATCGGTAAACGTACCATTGCCGTTGTTCTTGTAGAGAACGTTCTGGCCGTAGTACGTCACCAGCATGTCGTCGAAGCCGTCATTATCGAAATCGCCGACCGCCACCGCTGATGCCCAGCCGTTTTTCGTCAGACCCGCTTTCGCCGTGACATCGGTAAACGTGCGGTCGCGGTTGTTCTTGTAGAGACGATTTGTCGTACCTTCCGGCGCACCTTCAAGCCGCGTGCCGCTGAGAGTGAAAATATCGAGCCAGCCGTCGTTATCGAAATCAACGAAGGCGCACCCGCACCCGGTAGTCTCGACGATGTAGGTTTTCTTTTCTTCAGGGCCGTAAATGAGCGGAGCGTGCAGCCCGGCTTGAGCGCCGATATCCGTAAAGCACGCGTTAAACGGCAGCCCGGAGGCTTTCCCGCGCGGCTGCGCCTTGACCGCCCGCGACGAAATGCCCTGGCCGTATATTCCAAAGACAGGCGCTCCCAAGAGCCCCATCATGGCACGTCTGCTGAAACTACTGTGCTTCAAATCTGCAGTGTATCAGCGCCGGCGGTCTCGAACGTTTTCGTAATCAGGGACTGCGCTTCTTTCTGAATCCGACGCAGATGCTCCTCGCCCAGAAAGCTCTCCGCGTAAATCTTGTAAACGTTCTCCGTACCGGAGGGTCTGGCCGCAAACCAGCCGTTCTTCGTCGCGACTTTGAGACCGCCCAAAGCGGCCCCGTTGCCCGGCGCTTTCGTCAGCATGGCTTCGATCTTTTCGCCCGCCAGTTCTTCCGCCGAAACCTGCTCGGGTGAAAGCTTTTGCAGGATTGCTTTCTCCTCGGGAGAAGCCGGCGCGTCGATGCGTTCGTATACGGGATTCTCGAACTTCTCAGTCAGCTCGCGATAACGCACGCCGGGATCCTTCCCAAGCTTCGCCGTAATCTCAGCGGCGAGCAGCCCGAGAATTAAGCCGTCCTTATCCGTGCTCCACGCAGCGCCATCCCTCTGCAGGAACGATGCTCCGGCGCTTTCTTCACCGCCAAAACCAAGCGAGCCATCGAGCAGTCCGTCGACGAACCATTTAAAACCGACCGGCACTTCATACAGCCTTCGATCGAGGTCCGCAGCGACCCGGTCAATCACGCTGCTGCTCACCAGCGTTTTACCGACGCCAGACGATGCCCGCCATTGGGGACGGTTCCGAAACAAGTAATCGATCGCCACCGCCAGATAGTGATTCGGATTCAGCAGACCGGCCCCCGGAGTGACTACGCCGTGGCGGTCGTGATCGGTATCACAGGCGAAGGCCACATCGAACCGGTCTTTCATCCCGATCAAGCTAGCCATTGCGTACGGCGAGGAGCAATCCATCCGGATCTTACCGTCCCAATCCAAACTCATGAAGCGGAATGTCGGATCAACATCGGTATTTACGATCGTGAGTTTGAGTCCGTAACGCTCCGCAATACGGGGCCAGTACGCAACGCCCGCGCCCCCGAGCGGATCGACGCCCAGGTTCAAGCCAGATTGCCGGATCGCGTCAAAATCAATCACCCATTGCAAATCGTTTACGTACGTGGACACGTAGTCAAAACGCTGCGTTGTACTGGCGCGCAACGCTCGTTCCACCGGGATGCGTCGAATACCGAGCAGCTTTTTTTCGAGCAGATCGTTCGCGTAGTTCTCGATCCACTTAGTCGCGGTCGTGTCGGCCGGACCACCCGATGGAGGATTGTATTTGAAGCCGCCATCTTCGGGCGGGTTGTGCGACGGCGTAATCACGATGCCATCGGCCAGCCCACCTTTGCGGCCGCGATTATAAGTGAGAATGGCATGCGACAACGCTGGAGTCGGCGTGTAACCTCCTGCCTCGTCCATCATCACGTTCACTTCATGCGCAGCCAGCACCTCGAGAGCCGTGAGAAACGCCGGCTCGGAAAGCGCGTGCGTATCGAGCGCGAGGAACAGCGGACCATTTGTGCCTTGCTGTTTGCGATAGGCGCAGATTGCCTCGGTGATCGCCAGGATGTGATCCTCGTTGAAGCTTCCGCTGAACGAAGATCCCCTGTGTCCTGAGGTGCCGAATGCCACCCGCTGCGTACTGACGGACGGATCAGGCTTGATTGTGTAATAGCTTGCGACCAGCCGGGGAATGTTTACCAGCTGTGCGGGCGCCGCCTGTTTTCCCGCGCGCTTATCAATCGCCATAGACCGCTCCTCTCCGCTCCGCGTGAGTTATCAAGTGTCTACTCCGAAACCCAAAATCCAGCCGAAGCGCCGACCCAGTCCAGGTTCCTGTTGAAGTCTACTCCCATCATCTTCCCTCGGCCGCTCCTCAGCAATGTCATAACGGGTTTCATCTCGTCATCCTCGAAAATGTACATCACTCGAACCTCGACCTTTGTCATCCCGCTCGGTGTCTCAACAGTTCCGACGAAATCCATCTTGCGCTGCAGAATGAAATTCGATCTCTGTTCGACCGGAATGGCCCCGATTTGCTCCGCTGTCGGACCGATCTTCACCCCAACGCCCGCAAAAGAGTAGAGCGGCTTCAAAACATACTGTTCCAGATTCTCGGGGAGCACCTGCAGATCGCTCAGGAACCAGGTCTCCGGAACACTCTGGTGATCGAGCCAGGGCAGGGAAAACTTGCTGATCTGAAAAAACCAGTTCGGATGCCCGGCCCACTCGACATCAACTTCATCGGTGAAGCGAAACTCGGAGGTGATATTCTTCCGCACCAGCTCATCCACGATCACGCGATTGTAGATGCGCTTGATCTCCACTCCGTTCGCGTAGAGCTTGCGGCCGTGTTTCTTCAAGTCGCGGACGTCCACTATTTGTAGCCCGAGCAGCTTGCGCGTGATCAGGAAATCGGCCAGCGTCTTTTGTTCGAAGGGGTCAATTTCGAGCAGAGCAACTTCTCGAGGATCATGGCCGTTCAGGATGACGCGTTCGAGCAAAGCTTCATAACTCGGACCGTCGAAGCCGCCCAGAAAGGAATGCAGCCCGCCGTGAATTTCGCTCAAGCGGTACGTCGTATCGTACGCCCGCGCCAGTGCAGCCTGAAAGGCGTAGAGCGACGGGAATCCCTGAATCTCGACCAGTCTGGGCTCGATCGCTCCATCCGCTTCGCGTATCAGACCGAAATCCGCCTGCAGAAAAAGCGGATGTTCCGTTCCGTTCGGAACATGAAACTGTGGGGGAATGCAGCGCTTCGAAGCGCTCCTATATTCTGCGTCCCCAGCCAGCTGACTATAGAGTTCTCGCCCGTACCGCACCATCTTGTCTAACAACGGCTTGGGAAGAAAAATGGGAGTTTCACCGCAGCGGAACTGAACATGCGTTTCCGAAGCCTCGTCAATACGGCGAAGAAATTCCGTGTAGAGCTCCGGACGCCACCGCCGGTTGAATTCGCTGCGCAGTTCCGGTATCACTTGGAGACGTTAGACCAGAAACTTGCCGCCGCTCATAATCTGCCGGTCATCCGCCCAGATGTCGAAATTTGTTCCAACCACATCGATATGGGTCGAAGATGTCCACTTCGCTCCGGTGTGAGCTCCGTACGGGTCGCCGAACGCCATATGCACTCCGGGAATCTTCTCATCCTGCAGAATGTTCCCGACAATGCGGGTGCACGCCAAATTGGTGCCGATTGCAAACTCGCCCACGCGATCACTATTTGCGTCGCGGTGCGTGTACTCCCAAAATTCACTTTCGAGCTGCGTGTTCTCGCACTGTGCTCCGGTAAGCCGGTTTTTTTCGATTGTGAGCGTCAGCGGCGTGGCTGCCAAATCTCCGAATTTGGCGCAAAGATAATCGCCGACAACCCCGTCCACCACAAACGTGCCGTTTACTTCGAGCGGCGAAGTGAACGTCTCGCCACCTGGTAGGTTGCCCCATTTCTCGCGGCTGATGATTCCGCTTGTTTTGATCCATTTATAGTCGGGCGTCAGAGTAGCGCGAATATCCGTACCCGCGGGTGCCCGGGCGCGGATGCATTTTGCCGTTTTGACGATATTCATCACCCGCAGTGTCAACTCATCCACCTGATCGAAATTCGCCCGCATTCCTTCGAGCATGATCTTCTTCTCGATGTTCACCATGTGGGCATGTCTGAGCCCCTTGCGGTTCACTACTTCGCACATCTGCATCCGCGTTTTCAGTTCGTTCTGCTGTGCATGCACGGCGAAAATGCTGACATCGCTCGATTCCATGTCATCCAGAATGGTCTGCGGCATCGCCGTTAACGGTCTTTGCGCTAGATCCTCGAGCACGAAGGTGCTGAATGGTGAGCCGCACTCGTGCAGTTCCGACGCCAGGCTCGCCGCGATTTCTTCGCATGCGCGATCGGTGATCAGCGTCACCTTTTCGTCCGGCTGTACTTTCAGGCATACGAAGACAGCATTATGTGCGCCCGGCTTAAGTTCAGGATCGAACGGCCGGTCCAGCAGTGCTTGACTCATTAAGCCGCGCCCGCGCCAGTCATGCCACTCGTAAGACCTGCTTCGGTCTCATAAACGATGTAATCCACTACTTTTGTCAGGTCTCCTGTCTCTTGATAGATACGAAGCTGCCGGTCCGCACCTGTGCCGTTTTCTAGGATCCGGTGTATGTGGTTGATTTCGCTCCTGGACCCCAGTTCGTCCACCACGTCATCTATGAAATGCAGGTACTCATAGATCAGATCCCGCACCGGTACTTCGGTCTCTTTCCCGAAATCGATCATCTTGCCTTCGATTCCGTAACGAGCCGCCCGCCACTTGTTCTCCATCAGCAGCGCTCGCCCGTAGAGCCGGAAGCTCTGATTAACGGAATGCAGCTTCCAGAGCTTTACGACGGTCGCCTGTATGAGCGCGGCAATCGCAATCGTTTCATCGGCTCGCAGCGGCATATCGCAAATGCGGAACTCGAGCGTCGGGAAATGCGGGTGCGGCCGGATGTCCCACCAGATCTTCTTCGCATTGTCGATGCAGTTCGTCTTCACGAGCAGATCTACGTACCGCTCATACTCGTTGTAGCTCGAAAACTGGTCCGGAATATTGGTGCGCGGAAACTTGTCGAAGACTTTGCAGCGATACGACTTGAGACCTGTATCCATGCCCTGCCAGAAGGGCGAGTTGGTGGAAAGCGCCATGATGTGAGGCAGGAAATACCGGGCGGCGTTCATCAGATGAATCGCAGTTTCGTGGTCTTCCACCCCGACGTGCACGTGCAGGCCAAAGATCAGGTTGGCGCGCGCCACCATCTTTAAATCTTCAACGATAATTTGATAACGCTCGTCCGGGTAGATATCCTGTTTCCGCCAGTCGGCAAAGGGATGAGTCCCCGCCGCCGCCACCCGCAACCCGTTCTTCTTGGCAAGCTCGATGATGTCGGACCGCAGGCTTTTTAGCTCCGTTGCCGCATGCTTGATGTCTGTGCAAATGCCCGTGCCGACTTCCACGACTGACTGGTGCATCTCCGCCTTCACCGCCTCTTTGAGCAGTGTTTTGCCTTGCGCAATGATCTCCGAATCGATGTGCGACCGGAGATCGCGGGTCTCCGGATCGATAGTCTGATACTCTTCCTCGATACCTAAAGTGAAACTCGGTCGCATCGTGTTTTCCTTTCGCGATTACACTCGAGCGGAATTCGACGTAAGCTAATGTGCCGCCGCTGTGTGTGTGCCGCGCAAGAACTGGCTCCAATGGAACTGGTTCTGGGCTTGCTCGTCGCTCAGCGCCTTGTCAATCGCCATTTGGGCCACGTTCTCTACCACCCACTCGAAGTTTTCCTCGCCGACCGAATGGACATCCGCATCCGGGGCTGGATTCAGAAAGTCAATGGCGTACGGGATGCCGTTTTCCACTGCGAACTCTACCGTATTGAAATCGTAGCCAAGCGCCTTGCATAACGTGAGGCAGTGTTCGACAACACGGTCGTGCAGAGCCTGTGAGCTAGCCTGGCTGCCTTTCGAATAACGAAGGTGATGGGGCTGCTTCGGGTCGTACTTCATCACACGCACCTTCTCCTGCCCAACCACATAGCATCGGAAATACTCGTTGAACTCTACCGCTGATTGCAGCGTCATGCATAAAGAGCCCGTCTGATCGTAGGCGGTGAAGAATTCCTCCGGAGAACTAACTTTAAAGACGTGCTTCCATCCGCCGCCGCTGAAGGGCTTGAGGAAAGCAGGGAAGCCAATGTAGCTGAATACCTCATCCCAATTCAATGGGAACTGCAGGTTGCGCATCGATTGAACAGTTGTCCCCGCAGGATGCGCCTTATGGGGCAGCACCACCGTATTCGGCACCGCCACACCGATCTTGCTTGCCAAGGCGTAGTTAAAAAATTTATCGTCTGCGCTCCACCAGAATGGGTTGTTGATCACGATGGTTCCCGAGAGCACCGCATTCTTCAGGTAGGCGCGGTAGAACTCAATGTCGTGCGAGATGCGATCGATGATGACCCGATACCCGCTTGGCTCGGCCATTTTGATTCCACCAATGTGCACGTGCTCGGCCTCTACATCTGGAACTTTCTTGGTGTTGATCCGCTCCACGAGGGCCGAAGGGAAGGTGTTTTCCATCCCATAGATAATGCCGATTTTTCTCATCTCTCCTCTTTTCATCCAGCGGGCCTGCAACCGCTGGCCATGAGATTAAAAGAATTTTACCGCCATCCGTTGCCATAGCGGCCAATCATGGCGCTCGCCACCAGACCAGATATCGAGCCAGTGCGGGATTACTTTTCGGCCGAGGATTTCAGCCATACGATAGTTCTCTCCCAGACAAATATCCCAGTCGCCCGCCGCCAGAACCAGCCTCATCTGCCGGTAACGGTCCAGGAACCAAGGATCGTCCACGTTCGGCAGGTAATCCATCGGGTTGTTGAAATAGAAATCGTTGTCGTAGTAGCCGTCCATGAAAGATTTCATGTCAAACGCGCCGCTCATCGAAATACAGGCTGACGTCACGTCGGGATGACGCATCGCGAAATTCAGCGCATGATAGGCGCCCAGGCTGCAGCCGGTAGTTGAGATTTGCTGCGCGCCTCCTCTTCCCTTCATCAGAGGCACAATTTCGAAAAGGATGTATTCCTCATATGTCATGTGACGCCTGACGCGATCGTGCGGATGGATCGAGCGGTTGTACCAGCTCTCGGCGTCGACACTGTCCACGCAAAATACCTGCAGATGCCCCTGGTCGATTTTGCCCGCCAGGGCCTGAATCATCCCGGAATTTTCGTACTCGAAAAAACGCCCGCGCGACGTCGGGAAGACGAGCACCGGTTGACCGCCGTGGCCATAAGAGAGTAGCTCCATGTGGCGGCCCAATCTATGACTGAACCAGTTGTGGTATTCGCGACGCATATCAGGGTGTGTATCCAGCGGCCAGCCCAAACCGGCTATCTCATCCTACTAGCCCTTGCCGGAAGTTCCGCGCCCATTGCGACGTAAGCTGGAAGCATGGTGGTTGCCGGCCGGCAGAAATCGATTGCGTTCTTTATCGCGCTCGGTGTCGGCCTCATCTCGGTCATTCTGCTCCTGTACATCGGATGGGTGCTGCTTGACTGGCGCGAAGGCATTTTGCTGTTTTTTGGCACGCTGCTGTTGGCCATGATCATCGCCGGCGTGGTGCTCAACACGATCTTTCTGGTGCGCGAGATTCGGCGGAACGAGCAGCACGATGCTTTTATCAATGCTGTGACCCACGAGCTCAAGACGCCGGTAGCCTCGATCCGCCTTTACCTCGAAACCCTGCTCTCGCGGCCGGTAGATGAAAGCACACGCGAAGGGTTCTACCGCACGATGCTGCAAGATAACGACCGGCTTCTCGCTACCATCGAGCAGGTTTTGCGAACGGGCCGCGTAGGACCCGCCAACCGCCTCTTGAACTCCTCGCCGGTCGATTTGAACGGGTTGATAGAGGAGTGTGTTGTAAGTGCCCGGACCTTACACAAACTCGAGGGCACCGCCTTGCGCTATGATCCCGGCCCTGCGGTCCAGGTGATGGGTGATCACGACGAGCTTCGGGCAGCGGTTTCCAACCTGATTGAAAATGCAGTCAAGTACTCCGGGTCGAATGTCCAAATACTCGCCGAGTTGTCACCCATCCACGGAAGATACGTGTCCGTTTGTGTGAAAGACCGCGGGATCGGAATCCCAAAGAATGAGCTGAAGCGAATCTTCAGGCGGTTCTACCGTGTTCCGGGGTTTGCTATGGCGCGATTCAAGGGAACCGGCCTGGGCCTGTACATAGTCCGGTCAGTCGCCAAGCGGCATGGTGGCCGAGTCTGGGCAGAGAGTGAGGGCCAGGGCCAGGGAAGCACGTTCGTCCTCGAGCTTCCTGTTTCGCAATGAAGCGGATACTGATTGTGGAAGATGAGAAGCATCTAGCGGAGGGGTTGCGCTTCAATCTCGAGGCAGAGGGGTATCAGGTCCAGATAGTGGAAGCCGGAGAAGACGCACTCGATCTTCTGCTCGGAAATGCCATTCCGTTCGATGTGCTCGTTCTCGACGTCATGCTGCCCGGGAAGGACGGGTTCAGCGTAATGTCGGAACTCCGCCAGGCCGGTCACTTTATTCCGACCCTGATGCTGACCGCGCGCGGTCATCCCGACGACGTCCTGCTCGGTTTCGCAGCTGGAGCCGACGACTATCTCACGAAGCCGTTTGAGCTGGCTATCCTCACCGCAAGAATCCACGGCCTGCTGCGCCGCCGCGAGTGGCTGCAATCGTCCCTATACTCGACTCCTGCGGCTCCGCCGGGAGACATATTCACGTTTGGCGATGCCGGCGCGAAGAGCGTCGACTTCGACCAGCTGGAGCTTTCTGTGAGTGGTCAGGTCTACCGCCTGACGATGATGGAGGGCAACGTTCTCCGTTACCTCATCCAACACGAGGGCAAACCCGTTTCCAGACGGGCGATGATCCAGGAAGTCTGGGGTTTGCAGGAGAACACGGATACGCGCCCGATTGACAATTTCATCGTGCGCTTACGCCGCTACATAGAAGATGATCCGACTTCCCCATGCCATGTCCTGACAGTTCGTGGAGTGGGGTACCGCTTCATCGCGAACCCGAAACAAAAATCAGGTTGACTCGGGGGCCGCGGCCAACGAGCTACTCCGCTCCTGATTTCGCCCATGGCGGAACGATCCCGTTCATCCGGGCATAAGCAACCAATTGGCCCATGTGTTCGTTGGCATGGACAAGAATGCGCAGATAAATGCCGTCAACCGTTGTGTTCCTGCCAGAAATTTCTACCTTGCGCTGCAGATCGGCCGGCCTGATCCCCACATGAGCGGCCCGTACAGCTTCGAGCGAGCGTTTCAGCCAACTGATGACTTCCGCCTTCGCCGTCACTGTTTTTTCCAGATCCGCGGATTTCATGTCCCGCGGCACAGGCGGCCCGGTTACGCTCAGCAGGAAAAAGTTCGAGAATGCGATGTGCATGTACACTTCGCTGGTGGACCGAACTCCTGGGCAGGACGCCAGGCAAACTTTTCCGGCGGCGTGGCTTCTGCTAAAGCGATGAGCTGGCTCGAGACGTGGCCCCATTCGCCATCGTAGCCTTGCCAAATGCCCGCCGGCTGGCCCTGCAAAAGCAGCGCCGATATACCGAACAGCACAACGAGCGATTTCATTTCAGATCACTGTACGCCGCAGGATGGCCGGCCATCCTCCACGACCACATCAGGAAGGAGCTGGCGGTGAGGTCAATCGCAGGCTCCGTGGTGCTGTAGGATTGCACGTTGTCCTGGTAGACCGAAGTCGCGGACGGGTTGTATGGGCCGTCGTTGCCGTTGAACTTGGCGAACTTGTCAACTCCATCCGCGGGGCACGCGAGCATGCCGTCCAGTGACCCAGCTGTTGCGCCGCTCGCCGGACCCTCGACAACTGCGCCCCACAAAACGGGTACTCCGCCCGAAGTTCCATTCAGCGCTCCAGCCAGGTTCGCCACTTGGTGCTGGATGCAGTTCGGAAAAGTTCTCGACCCGTCGCCCACAATGAAGGAGGAACCCCAGGGGTTCGCTCCGAGGATGTTGGCCATCCAGCGATGCGCGTACACATCGTACTCGCGGCGTCCGGTGAGGTAATACGCTTCGCTCGCCATGACCGAGATTCCAGCGCCGTGCGATGCCGAATCGCCGGTCCAGGAGGCTCCGAAACCCCAGGCATCCGACTTTGCCTGGGCAACCGAATCGTTCACCTGCTTCAGGAGTTGCTCGCGAATGCCTGCCGCGTCGATCGCAAGATTCGCTGGATTCCCGGCCGAACGAAGCGCGCGGTACAGCTCAAAATGCGCGAGCCCGCTCACGTCGTACAGGTTGAGCGAATCAGCGTTTCCCGGCGCGTAGATCCTGGTCACGTAGTTGTTAGCAAACTTTGCCGCCTGCCTCAGATAATGCTTAGGGTCCGAGCGCGGTAAATCACGCGGCATAGCGTCGTGTTCCTTCGCTTCGCGCAGCGCGAGATACAACTCGGTCGCGCCGAGTTCCATGTCATCGTCCCAAACAGTCTCTGGATACCCGTCGAAGGGAACGATCGTCAATAAGCAGCCCGCCTTGCACGTCCCCGCATCCACCGAAGCCGCAGGATCAGAGAGCGACGTGTCAGCCAGTTCGAAAATGTCTTCCGCATTCTTCAAGCAGCGCCTGGCAAGCGCCGGGTTCTTCGAACGCTCGAGCACGAAACACGTCGCGAAGCTGGCGGCCAGGCGCCCGGCCAGATTGGGGCTGATTTTCGAGCCCGCCGGTCCTGCCGCGAAAACAGGGCGGTTGCAGATGAACTTGGCAGATGCGCTGCAGCCATCCCAGTGATCGTCGGCTTCGGGCAGACGCCAGATATCGTAATCGCTCAACAGATCGAAGTTTGCCCAACTCTGGCTGTTTCCCACCTGGTAGTAAACCGTGCGCGTTTTGTCATCCCACATACGCATCAGAAAGCGAATGCCGAACTCAGCCTCGCTCCGGAAATCCGAACTCTCCGGGGCTCCTCGCTCGTTCCCGGCGTAGGATACCGAATCAGGCGGTGCCGGCGGATCTTTGGCGGCGCTTGCCCCCATCTGGTCCGGAAAGTCGCGAACGCCGATTTCCTGCAGTGCCACCGTATAGCTGACTGTCTGGACATATTTCAGGTAGTCGCCGGCGTCCCACCACCCGCCTGTCGCGTCGACGACTGCGCCCGTTCGCTCAAGCGGTGCATCGGCCGTCGCGATCAGATCGTTGCTGTCTAAGGGCGGCGTTTGGTATGCGACGGCATGCGCATCGTTCAGGTGCCCGGGTGCTGAGCGCAGCGCATTTGGCACGAAGTTGGGCCCATCGCGCTCGGTCTCGTAAAAGAATTTGGTGTTTAAAAGCAGTCCGGAATAGAGCCTCTCTGGGGAATCAACCGGAAACTTCGGAGACGTTGCCGGCGCTTCGCCTGAAACCGCTATCGAGTAGCTGCCGCAACCGGGGGCGTCAAAGTCCAAAGCATACACGTGGTAAGTCATTTTGCTGCTATGGCTCCAGGAGCCGACTGCAGCGCCGATCTTTGCGCCGTAGACTGAATTGTCCCAGGCGTTCACCACCCGGAACGTTCCCCCTGTCTGCGGCACGGTCGACATCAGGTAGGCCCGGAACGGCCCGTGCTCCGCTTCGTACCCGATCTGGCTCACTCGGATAAAAGCGGACCGGGCATTCGCGGTTGGGTTCGTTTGGCAAAATGCCACCGTGGCGGCGAAACCGGCGAGCGCCACACTGCAAATTCCGCGCAGGTTGAGTAAGCGCATGGCGGCTACCCTTTCAATGGCCAGCTAATCTGGCCCCCACGGTGCATCGCCAGATTGCCGATATGGCCGGCCCTCGCAGCAGCCACCCCGGCTTCTACCGGCGCGTTCGGTTCTTTCCGCGTTTTCAGGCACTCGAAGAAGTTCCGCATATGCGAGATCGTGCCATCCTCGTAACCGCGTTCGGTCAATACCGGGTTCCCCTTCTCGACACCCTCCCGGTAGATCTCGAACCCCGAGCGCGTTAGCTTCAGCGTTCCCTCGGTTCCGCGGAATTCGAGGCCGCCATCATCGATCGAAGAAACCATCGTGCCTTCATATCCCACCTCAAAGCCGTTATACCGGAAAGCTGCCTGGATGGTATCGGGACACTCCCATTGCTCGAAGTGGTACTTATCTCCGAGCATCTGAGCAACGTTGGGCTGCGAAGTCTTCATCGCCCAGTGCACCACGTCGATCCAATGGCTGAACAAATCCGTCATGGCGCCCCCGCCAAAGTTCCAGAACCAGCGCCACCGGCGGTACTTTTCCTCGCTAAACGGCTGATCCGGGGCAGACCCCAGCCAGCGTTTCCAGTCGAGCAGCTGCGGATCGAGCGGCTCGGTCGGCCAATCCCGCTGGTAATTCTGATACCAATACGTGCGAACCTGCGTAACCCGCCCTATATTGCCGCCCTGAATCAATTCGACCGCGCTCTGAAAATGACGCCAGCTTCTCTGTTGCATCCCGCATTGCAAAATGCGCTTATTAGACGATCGAACGGCGCGCGTGAGGATGTCTCCTTCTTCAATCGTGTGCGTTACCGGTTTCTCGAGATAGACATCTTTACCCGCCGCCAGAGCGTCGCTTGCCATGCGCACGTGCCAGTGGTCCGGGGCAGCGATGAGAACGGCATCCAGTTCCTTATCGAGCACCTCGTGGTAGTCGACGTGCGTGCTTGCCTGGGTATTGGTGCGCTGCTTTAGCTCGTCCAGATGCGGCGAATAAACATCGCATGCGGCCACTATCTGGTTGGGAGCTGACTTATCGGCAGAATGCAGGAGCGTCTTCATGCGGCCGCCGGCCCCGATTACTCCGATTCGTAGGATGTCGTTCGCGCCTACGACCTTTGAGGCGGCGAGAGCGGTGATCCCGCCGGCCATCAGGAAACTTCGACGGTTGGTTTGCGTTCGCATTGCATCCGTTGTTATATCAGTCGCCGGTCCTGCGCCCCGATATTCGGGTGAGAACCATGGGCCACTAAAGGAACTAAGGATTTACTGATGATGGTGGATCCTGCACGTACCGGGATGACGCAACCCGTCCCGAAATTGACGCAAGTGCAGAAAGCTGCCCTCATCCTCGTTGCGCTGGGACCGATCGAGAGCGCGGCCGTGCTCCGCCACATTCCGGAGGACGAAGCGGACAAGATCGCAAAAGCCATCGTGCGGCTGGACGCGACAACGCCCGAGCAACTCCACCGGTCTCTCGAAGAGTTCGAACAGGACTCGACCTCTCACAGGCTTCTGCTGAAAGGCGGCATGGATTACGCACAGAAACTGCTGATCGAAGCCTACGGAATCGAAACTGCAACCCGGCTGATCGAGCGCTTAACCAAGTCGCTGAAACCCGAATCCGCGACCTTCGAGAATTTTCGAAAGACAGATCCGCAGCAGCTCGCCAAATTCATCCAGGACGAGCATCCACAGACCATTGCGCTCATTCTCTCCAACCTCGATTCAAGCCAGGCGGCTACACTCCTGAGCTCGCTGCCGGTTGTAACGCGCACCGAAGTAGCGGTCAGGATGGCCGATCTCGATCAGATCTCTCCGGAGATCGTGCGTAATATCGCGGTCGTAATCGATCAGAAACTCCGGAATCTGGGCGAACTGAGCCGCGAGGCCGTCGGCGGCGTGCGAGCGGTAGCCAGCATGTTCAACCGGCTCGATCCCGCTACCTGCTCGCAAATCATGGAGGCCGTCGAGAAGGACAATGCGCCGTTATCGGAGAACATCCGGCGGCTCATGTTCGTTTTCAAAGATCTTGAATCGCTCGATGTAGCTGCCCTCCGCGTTCTGATCAGCAAAGTAGAGCGGAACACCTTGTTGCTGGCTTTGAAGGGCGCCCAATGAATCGCTCCGCCAGAAATTCTTGTCTACCCAATCGCAACGTGGAGCCGACATGATTACCGAAGAGCTGTCAAACATGGGACCGGTCAAGCTGAAGGATGTAGACGCAGCGCAGCAATCGGTCATCGCGTCAGCCCAGGAACTGGAAAAAGAAGGGCAACGTGGCCCGCAGGCCAAAAAAAAGCACCGGCCGGAACCGGTGCTTGTGTCGAAGGATAGAAGAGGCGCTAAGGCCCAGCAGTTGTTAAGGCAAGGTGTAGCGCAGATTGACCCAGTACATGTTGGTATGAGTGTTTTTGGGAGCGCCGGTCGCAAGCGACCAGGGATCACGCGTCAGGTAGGAGTATTGGGTGATCAAAGAGAGCGCGCCGTAATTCGGATTTTTCCAGAACGTACGTATGATTCCCAAAGTACCTTCTTGGATGTTCCTGTTCTGGCTGCTTGGAGCGCCCTTGAAGCCGTATCCCACGTAAACCGGTTTCGCCAAAGTGCTGCCGGTCGCGGTCGAGTCGAATACCTGATCCCTATCGATGTGAATTCCGCCGTAGTATGCGTAGAGCAGAGTGTTTTTCGAGAGATTAACTTCGAAGCCGTCCACTGTCGAGTAGGAGTGCAGCGGAGCAATGCTGCCATCGGCTCGAATCACAACGTCGGGAGCCTGCGCGAAGATATACCTGCCGTTACCTGAACCGAAGAATGTATTGGCGATCAGGTGAAAATTCTTGGCGACTTCGAGGTTCGCGTTCACTTCACCCGACACGGCAGTTGCTGTGTATGTGTTGTACTTCACCGGCACTTCGGCGCCATTTGCAAATTTGAAGCTGCGAAGCAGTGCGCCCGCTTCCACGTGCATCAACTTGTCTCCCACATGGCCATCATAGGCGCCTTTAAAGATGATGTCGGGGTGTAGATTCGACGCTCCGTAGTTTGTGCCGGCGCCGTTATTGAACTGGGCTGTCCCTGCGGTGTTGAATGCGGCGGGCAGGACGGCTGTGCCGGAACCGTTAGCTCCGCCAATGTACTGCTCCGGATTCTCGAGTGAAACGCCGAAGGCGACGTTCTCGTTCGGATGAGCGATGAACCGGAACTGTGTCTGCCGCGACCACACCAGGCCAGCCTGGTAATTGGTGTCCATGTCCTGCGTGTAGAAGATGTCGCTCGGTAAGGGCGAGAGGCCTTTACGGTTGGGCGTCATCAAGCTCCAGTCCTGCCCGGCCAGAACCTCGAACCCATTTTTCTGAACGTCTACAAACACGTTGCGCATGCGAAAGGTGTCGGCATTGCTCGTAACGAAGACATTAGCGGGCTGATTACCCAAAAAGTCAGCCTCGAAGTAGCCGAGGACTTTCGCGCCTAACACCTCTGAATCCACCCGGAATCCGATGCGCGAGTTCTGAGTCGTAAAGTTTGCTTCAGACAAATGATTGGAAGCGGATGTGTTGTATGGAATTCCGCCGAAGTTTGTTCCGATGCCGCTTCCTACGTTGCTGGATCTTCCAAAGAAGGTCGCGTCGACAAAGCCGAGCGGCGTAAACGTGGTGTTGCCAATGCTGATGGAAAGCTTGGACGGCGGATTAGCAATATTGTGCTGGCCGCCACGAGTAGAAGTCGTGCTGGCAGCAACCAGCGGTCTGGTTCCCCCGAGTGCCAGGACGAGCTTCACCGGCGCATTCGCCGCGTTAGTGGAAACCACAGCCGTTCCGTCTGTCGTGGTTGCGGCCGGTGCTTGTGCACTGGCAGCCAACGACCTCTCAAGCATCTTTTGTTGCTCCTCGACAGCCTGTTGCAGATGCTTAATCTGCTCCTGCTGTTCCGCAATTCGATCTCGAAGCTGCTTAAGATCCTCCTGCGCGATCGAGTTGCTGGACTGAGTGACTGCCATGGTAGCAGAACCGGGTTCATTCGACACCGCACTTGGCGTTTGACCCGGCCCAAGCTGCCCAGACAGCAGGGTGACGCACAGCGCACCTAATATGGACTTTCTGTTCATAGTATCCTTGCCGACGGAAAGAAAGGGGCCACGTAGTAAACCCAGTCAGAAAGTCTGGAAACAGGCGGCGGTCGCCACGCTCCGTCTTGCGCGATTCTCCTCGTCGCAACAGGTTTCGTGCCGCAGCAATACACCCCGCGCACACACGTTGCCCAAAGCTGACGTCCCTGAAATTCAATCCAAGTTACCGGAGCAGTGTTACAGAGCGATAAACGTCCGGTAACGAATAAGAAACCGGCAGAGTACGGGCGGACTAGCCAAAACTGCTTTCGTACCAAAAAGAAAGAGCTCGTCATCGCGGCGAGCTCCTTCGCTTCTACTTTGCTGCTTTAATCAGAACTCGATCCTGACCCCAACCTGCCCGGTGCGATTACCGCCGAACTCCTGCGCGTTGGGAATGGCCGAAGTGATCACTCCAAAGGAGCTGTTCGTGATACTCGTGTTCGGGTCGGCGTAATTGGTGTGATTCAGAACATTAGTGAACGAGCCCTCAATCTTCACGGCCAGGCGTTCCCCAATCGAAAATGCTTTTCCAAGGCCGGCAGAAAGCGAGACCTCATTCGGACCGAGCAGCGTGCCTACACCGGCATTGCCGAAACGGCCGATAGGAGCGGGGCTGTTCGCTGCACCGAGCCCCGCATTGCAATTGAACTGATTCGCGCCCGGCGTCTGACCCGGGCAGACGAATGCACTTCGATTGAACCAGTTTCCGGCATCTTGATTGGAGGGAACGGTGCTCACGCCGGAGACCACATCGGGGCGCTGGTCGCGATAGAAGCCCGATCCTGTACCGGAAGGGTCGCCGGCGCCGCTACTAAAGTAAAGTGTTTCATAATTACCGGATTGAGCGACGAAAATTGTGCTGAGCCGCCATCCGCCGAGCACGCCGTCAACGAGCCGGTTCGACTGGCCGAGATACGCCCGGCCCTTTCCGACCGGCAGTTCATACACCGCTGTTCCGATGAAACGGTGCCGCCGCGTTCCGTAGACGTCGCCGCGATTGCCTGCCCGGTTGAATGCGTCCACGATGCGGCCGTTGCCGGTCCCGCGCACGATTCGAGAACTCGTCTTCGAATACTCGAAATCAAGGGACGGGGCGCAGGCTTGATTGCGCCGATGTCGTCTCGCCACCGAAGCTGGCCGGATGAGGGCCGCCGTTATCTGAGATGTTCTTCGCCAGCGTATAAGCGCCTGTAAAGGTGAGGCCGTTTTGATAGCGGCGGTTGAGTTCGGCTTGCAGCGAGTTATAAGAAGCCGTTGCGCCCGAATCGCGATTCTCGATCTCTCCCCAATATGGATAAGGACGCGACGTGAGCGGCTGGTCGGTGTAGGGAGTCGTCGAGTAGGCGGACTGGTTGAGGTTTTGTGCAAAGCCCAAGTGAAGAGAGTGCGAGCCGATGTAAGACACTCGCAGGCCGGTGTTCAACCCCAAGTTCCGGTCGATCGAGAAGTTCCACTGCATCATGTAAGGATTCTTGAGGTTGATGGAGTTCGCTGTTCCGAAATAGGCGCTGCCGTAGGGGTCGACTGCCACGCCATTGCCGCCGGCGTACATGCGAGGCCACGTGTAAATGGGTGCTCCTGTGTTCGGCGCAATATTCGTAAACGTGCGGTTGTCGGTCTGCGCTGTGCCGGTGAGTGAATAGAACACGGCGCCTAACAGCGGAGCATCATACATCCCAAAGCCTGCGCGCACGACCGTGTTGCCGTCCGAAAAAGGCCGGTAGGCAAAGCCCAGACGTGGATAGAAATTATAAGGGTGATCCTCGCGCAATCCCGACGGCAGTTTGTCCTGCGAGTTCGTCACGACAGGTGTACAAGGCACGCCGGGGATGCCAACGCCGGGCGCAGGAAGGTTGGGTGTGCCCGGGCAGGCGTTCACGGCCGTCAGAAATTCCGGTGCGAGCAGATTGCCGAAGCCGTTCGGGTAAACTACTTTCCCGGTTTGAGCAAGCCGCTGATCGAAGTTACCGATATTGCCGTACTTGTCGTGAAAGGGCGGATTCCAATCCCAGCGAACGCCGTATTCGAGTGTCAGTTTCTGACTCACCCGAAAACTGTCTTGGATGTATGCCTGGTAGCGCTGGCTGTAGCCATCGTTATCGTGAGTCACATTGCCGTAAGAGGTTTGCGACGGCAGGCCGAGCAGGAAGTCGGCGTAGTCGTTTCCGGAGAAAACGCCGCTGAAAGCAGAGTTGCCAAAGTTATCCGCGCCGTTGAAGCCGAGCGGAGTCTGGGAGCGGTACCAGCGGATGTCCAGTCCGAACTTGATGCTGTGTTGGCCGCGAGTCCAGGTCGTGTTGTTGTTGATCGTGAAAGTGCGCGTGTATTCGGTTTGCTCCGCGCGCCCGACATCCAGCCCGTTGATGCCTGAGGTAGCGAACGAGATATTCGGCAGCCCATTCCAGGGTGTCGGAGGCAGACCAATAAAGCCAAGAGACTTCTCGAACGCCTTGCCGTCCAACGAGAAATTTTGGGCCGGGCTATCGGTGGTATAGCCAGCGCGGAATTCATTCAGGATCGCCGGCGTGATTGTGTAATTGTGCGAAACTACCAGCGACCGGTTCTGCTGCGTCTTATTCAAAGCGGGCTGCAACACGTTATCAGGCGCTATATTGGTTGCGTTCTTCAGGCTGAAGCGTGCAAACACCGACTGCTTCGACCCAAAATATTGATCGCCCCGCACATCGAACTGCTTGGAATCGATATCGGCGGCTTTGTTGACGATCCAGTTCGGCGTATGCGTGGTGGCCAGGTCGCCTGTGTTCGGGTCCGGAAAGAAAGTGCTCTGAACCGTTTTCGCAATGGAGCTGATCCGGTCGGCGGGGATCACGTTGCCGGCGAATGCTTTTCCCGTCGTAGGATCGATGACCGTTCCGCTCTCGTGCGAAAAGTCACCGCTCTTCATGGCAGCAGTCGGCACAAAGTTCTGAGTGGTTGTGGTACGTGGATACATCAGCCCTTCGTAATCGGCAAAGAAAAACGTTTTGTTCCCGCGGTTATAAACCTTTGGTATCCAGACCGGGCCGCCTAACGAAAAGGCATAGTCATTCACCTCTTTGGCTGGCTTGCTCGTCGACCCAAAAGGAGTCGCATCGAGATCAGCATTCTGGTAATACCAGACCGCCGAGATGGTGGTGATGTCGCCTGCCGATCCGTACTCCGCGCTGTTTCCGACGCCTGATACTTTCATTTCAGCGATCCCTTCCACTGAGGGAAAGATCTCGACCAATGGCCGGTTCTGCCGGACGCTCTGCGAAGGGATGCCATCGATCGAAGATTCAGACTGATTCGGCAGCCCACCCTGGATCGAAAGATAATTGTCGGTTCCGCCATCCAACTGCACGCCCGGAAGTGTGGTCAGCAGTCCGTACGGGCTGGTGCTCGTGGAGGCTCTAAGGTTTGTGGGCAGCGTCAGGATCTTTTCGGAGCCATAGGTAGAGGCAATGGTATCCGTCTCCGAGGCGATTACTCCGCCTTGCGATTCGACAGTGACTGTCTGTTGCGTGCTGCCGACGGCCAGGTTTACGTCAACGCGCGAAGTCTGGCGAGCTTGCAGCAGCAGATTCTCGACTGCTTTTTCCTGAAACCCCGGATGATCCACCGTCACTTTGTAGTGGCCGGGTTTCAGATTCAGAGCTTCGTAGTTTCCATTCCCATTGGTCGAAACCTCGCTCGTTGCGTTCTCGTCAGTAAGGGTGACTTTGACACTCGCGTCCGTGAGGACTGCACCCGTCGCATCTTTGACCGTCCCCACAATAGAGCCGAACGTCGACTGCGCGCGAAGCTGCAGTGTCGAGACCAGAGCGGCCAGGCACACATATCTTATTAGAGTTCTCATAGTTGTCTAAGGCCAGGAGAGTAGCACCGCCAGGTTTCGGACAGTTTTCATTCCGGTGAGCATCCGATTACGGGCGCCTGGCGTTAGTACCTGTTAGCCCTGGCTTCACCGGCTGGCGGACCGTCTTCCTGCCGCTACACTAGAGGTTGACCAGAATGTCCGAACGTCCGTTCGTTCACCTCCATTGCCACACCGATTACTCGCTTTTAGACGGCGCGTGCGACATAAAGAAGCTGATCCACGTCGTAAAAGAGCAGGACATGCCCGCTGTTGCGATGACCGACCACGGAAACCTGTTTGGGGCTGTCGAATTTTACAACGAAGCCTCGAAGGAAGGTGTTCATCCTGTAATAGGATGCGAGGTTTACGTTTCGCAGCAGGGTCATAAAACCCGCTCCGATACGGACCGCTACAATCACCTGGTTCTTCTCTGCGAAACGCAGGAAGGCTATAAAAATCTCATCCAGCTTGTTTCCACCGGATATGTCGAGGGCTTTTACTACAAGCCGCGGATCGATAAGGATCTACTGGCGCGGCACTCGAAAGGGCTGATCGCGATGTCGGCCTGCCTGCGCGGCGACATCAACGAAACGATTCTGGCCGATCGGTACGAGGACGCCCGCCGGATGGCCAACGAGTACCAGGACCTTTTTGGCCGCGGCAATTTCTTTCTCGAGATGCAGGACCATCATCTCGAGCAGGATAAGCTGCTGCTGCCGCAAGTCACACGGATGTCTTCCGAGACTGAGATCCCGCTGGTTGTGACGAACGACTCGCACTATCTCACACATGATGATGTGCGCGCTCACGAGATTCTGCTTTGCATTCAGACCGGCAAGACCATGTCGGATCCGAATCGCATGCGCTTCAGCACGCCCGACTTCTACGTGAAATCGCGGGCCGAGATGATGGCTCTGTTCGGCGAAGTCGAGCACGCACTCGACCGGACCTGGGACATCGCCCAGCGCTGCCACGTCAAACTTGAGAAAGTAAAAGACCCGTTCCCGCGCTTCGACGTACCGGCCGAGCACAATGCCGACAGTTACTTTGCGCAGATAGCGCGCGAAGGTTTCGAGAAGCGCAGGCCTCGTCTCGAAGCACTCTCGCGAGATGGCCGTCTCAAGCATAGCCTTCCCGAATATGTGGAGCGGCTCGAGCGCGAGATCGGCATGATCCAGCAGATGAGGTTCTCTGGATATTTTCTGATCGTCTGGGATTTCATTCAATTCGCGAAGCAGAACCGGATTCCAGTTGGACCCGGCCGTGGTTCGGCAGCCGGCAGCCTGGTCGGCTACGCGATGGAAATTACCGATGTCGATCCGCTCGAATACGGACTTCTGTTTGAGCGCTTCCTCAATCCGGAACGCATCAGCATGCCGGATATCGACATCGATTTTTGTACCAACCGCCGTGGCGAAGTCATTCAGTACGTCACCGAGAAGTACGGCCGCGAGCAGGTGGCGCAAATCATTACGTTCGGAACGCTTGCGACCAAGGCTGCCATAAAGGACGTGGGTCGCGTGCTCGATATGAGCTTCGCGGAAGTTGACCGCATCTCAAAGCTCGTTCCTAAGCAGCTCAACATCAGCCTCGATAAGGCGATGGAGTCGACCGAGCTGAAGGAATTGGCTGCGCGCGAAGCCAAGGTCAAGGAAGTGCTAGATGTCAGTCTGAAACTTGAAGGAGTTTGCCGGAACGCCGGTATGCACGCCGCCGGTGTGGTGATCTCTTCGGTTCCGCTGCGGGAGCTGGTTCCTATTTACGTCACCAACAAGCACGAAATCGTGACGCAGTACGACATGCTCGGTCTCGAGAAGCTCGGCCTTCTCAAGATGGACTTCCTCGGCCTCACCACGCTTACGATCATCGACAATGCGTTGAAGCTGATCAAGAAGTATTGCGGCGAGGAGATCGTGGTCGAAGATCTGCCGCTCGATGACGCAGAAACTTACACAAAAATCTTCAGCAACGGCCTTACCAGCGGCGTTTTTCAGTTCGAATCTTCGGGCATGCAGGACATTTTACGGCGCTACCAGCCCAACCGCATAGAAGATCTTTGCGCGCTCAACGCCCTCTATCGCCCCGGCCCGATTCAAGGCGGGATGATTCCCGACTTCATCGACCGCAAGCATGGCCGGAAGCCGATTGCGTATGATCTGCCGGAGCTTGAAGAGATTCTGGCCGAGACTTACGGCGTCATCCTTTATCAAGAGCAGGTGATGCAGATCTCGAACAAGCTCGCCGGGTATTCGCTCGGAGACGCCGATATCCTGCGCCGCGCCATGGGAAAGAAGAGCCTGACGGAAATGGCGCAGCAGCGGGAGCGTTTCATCGTGGGCGCAACCGGGCGCGGTTTCCCGGCTAAGAAGATCGCCAAGATTTTCGACCTGATGGAGCAGTTCGCCGGCTACGGCTTCAATAAATCACATTCGGCAGCTTACGCGTACCTTGCGTACATCACAGCGTACCTGAAGGCGCACTACGCGGTCGAGTTTATGTCTGCCCTGCTCACCTCCGAGTCGGGCAACACGGATAAAGTCGTCAAGTACCTCAACGAATGCCGCGAGATGCAGATTCGCGTACTGCCCCCCGATGTCAACGAAAGCGATCTGAACTTTACTCCCGCGGGCGCAGCCATCCGTTTCGGCCTAGGAGGCGTCAAGAACGTCGGGCAGGGTGCGGTGGAGGCGATCGTTAACGCACGCCTCGAAGGTGGCGCATTTACCTCTATCTATAATTTTTGCGAACGGGTAAACTTGAATGCCATCAACCGTCGCGTGATAGAAAGCCTGATTAAAGCCGGTGCGCTGGATTCCCTGGGAGGCAATCGCGCGCAGTTCAATGAAGCGCTCGACCGGGCGATTGAGACCGGATTGCGCGTCAGCCGCGATCGCGAGCGGGGTCAGCACGGGTTGTTCGGAGGATTCGCTGAGGAGCACGCAGTCGAGTACCCCCTGGCCAAGTTGCCCGATTGGACGATGGAACAGAAGCTCGCCGGTGAAAAAGAAGTGCTGGGCATTTATGTGTCCGGCCATCCGCTTGACCGGTGGTCAGACAAGGCCAGTGATCTGGCCACGCACTTTACCGATAAACTAGAGGATCTCGAAAAAGGCTTCGAAGTGAATCTGTGCGGCATTCTGACAGGCGTGGTGCGGAAAACAAATCGCGAAGGGAAATATTGGGCCGCTCTGAAGGTGGATGACCGGCGTGGCACAGCGGACGCCATGGTGTTTGCGCCGCGGTATGAAGAGTTACTTCCGGCGATTCAGGAAGACGCGGCTGTCTTCATTCGAGCGACAATCTTGCCGGAGGAAGGTGGTCCCCCGAAACTTTCCATCCAGGAAATGGTCAAGCTGGAAGACGCGCGGGTAGACCTACCCTCGCTCATATCGATTCGCATGTGGCTCAAAGACGAGACGTCGACCGAGAAGGTGAGGCAGTTGAGTGAGCTGTTCGTACGCAAACGAGGCGCGACCGATGTCCGGCTGCGGCTCGAGAAGCCCCGCGACTTCTCCGTCGTGATGGACGTCCCGAATATGAAGGTGCGTCCCGATCGCGAGTTCCGCGCCGAGCTGGAAAAAATATGCGGGCCTGAATCGATGGAAGTTCTCGCGAGCTGACATGGCTGAGAACGAGCTGGATATTCCGGATTTGCTCGAAGGCGAGACCCCGGCAAGCACTGAAGTCAAGGACAACCCAAGCTGGCAGCGGGTTCAGATTGCGCGCCATTCCAAGCGCCCTCACACTTGGGATTACATTCAGGGCCTGACAACCGGCTTTGAAGAGCTGCATGGCGACCGTTTCTTCGGCGATGATAAATCGATCATTGCCGGTATGGGATTTCTCGATGGCCAGCCGGTGATGATCGTCGGCCAGGAAAAAGGTCGCGACACAAAAGAGAAGCTGCTTCGTAATTTCGGCATGCCGAAGCCCGAGGGTTACCGCAAAGCGCTGCGCGTAATGCAACTGGCGGCTAAGTTCCGGCGTCCGGTGATTACGCTGGTTGATACGGCAGGCGCGTACCCGGGGATTGATGCCGAGGAACGCGGGCAAGCGGAAGCGATCGCTCACAACCTTCGTGAGATGTCACGCCTACCTACGCCGATCATCACGATCATTATTGGCGAGGGAGGAAGCGGGGGCGCACTCGGCATCGCGGTGGCGAACAGAGTGTACATGCTCGAGAATGCATGGTACAGCGTTATTTCGCCGGAGAGCTGCGCGGCCATTATTTATCGCGATTCGGGCAAAGCTCCTGAAGCTGCCGCGGCGCTGCGGATGACCGCAACGGACCTGCTGGGCATGAAGTTGATCGACGGTATTGTTCCCGAACCGCCGGGCGGTGCGCATCTCGAACCTGACGCTGCAATTGCCGCGGTAAAAAAGACTCTGCAATCGGCTCTCGATGAGTTATCCGGAAAACCCGCGCAACAACTTATTGACGAGCGCTATACCAAGTTTCGCGAGATGGGAAACTTCTTCACCGAGGGCCCGCTCTGAAAATTGGCGTGCTCGTCGCCCTGATAGTCGTCGCGCTCGTAGCCTTGATCGCTTACTCTACGTTCAACGGTCCCCGTTACCGGGTCAATGTGTGCATGTCGTACGGCGGCCACGCAGCGTGTAAGACCGTCAGTGCGAAAAGCGAAACGGGTGCAATTCGATCCGCGACCGAGAACGCTTGTGCCGACATTTCTTCTGGAGTGACCGACACCATGCGCTGTCAACAGGCCGAACCGCAAAGCGTGCGCTGGCTCGCGAAACCTAAATCTTAGATCTCGGTGCTTACGGTCGTACGCCGGTAGCTTTGGTGCGGATCCGATACACGCTGCTGCTCGCCGTGATGTACAACGATTTTCCGTCTTCATCGCCCCAAGCCAGATTACCCGCTTTTTCGGGTATGTCGACTGTGCCTATGTGCTTGCCTTCGGGCGAAAAAATCCAGATGCCACCCGGTCCTGTGCTGTACAGATTCCCCTTCGTGTCGACCTTCATGCCATCGGGTGCACCCGCGCGCGAGTCTGAAGTTGCGTCGAACAGCAGCTTGCCATTCTTCACCGACCCATCAGTCTCCACGTCATAGCGCATCCAGAGTTTCTTCGGCTCCGAGTTATTGACATACAGCGTCTTCTCATCAGGCGAGAGAACAATTCCGTTAGGGCGCGGTAGATCGCTTATGAGCAGCTGCAACTTTGCAATATCCGGAGCAGCGCCTGAAGCGTGGTCTACTGCGCCCGCTAACCGGTACACGCCGTTTACCCGAAGCTGCTTGTCGGAGTCGCCCTCTTTCTGGCTGCGAAGTCCATAAGGAGGGTCTGTAAAATACAGAGCTCCGTCCGACTTGTAAACCAGATCATTCGGGCTGTTCAGCTTCTTCCCTTGGTACGAATCGGCTAAGACCGTAACCTTGCCGTGCGGGTCCATGGATTCCAAGCGCCAAACATTCCGGCGCGCGTGCCCAGCCACCGTGAGTCGACCGTGCGGATCGAGGGTCATCCCGTTCGAGCCGGGCTCGGGCCCACCGTAAAAAGCCGCCCCAGTATAGCCGCTCGGCTGTAAGAAGATGCTGGTCCCGCCATTCGGCGTCCATTTTCGGATGCTATTGCTGGGGATCTCTGCGAAGAGGAGGTAACCGCTATGGATCCAGATCGGGCCCTCGGTCCATTTGAAACCGGTAGTTAGCTTTTCGAGCTTCGTGCCAGATGCAATCAAGGATTCGAACGCGGGGCTGAGTTTCTCCAGCTTAACCGTGGAGCTGTCCGCATCCTGGGCGCCATGCAAGAAAAATCCTGCAGTACACATAAGCGTCAGGCCAGCCAACCAGGAAATGAGTTTCACGGCTGCATTGTATTACTTCGCAGCCGTGAAGTTTTCCAGTGCTCACTTACTTTGACTTTTTATTCAGGTCCTTGACCATGCTCAAATGTTCCTGCAAGGTGGGCAAAGTAGATGCCGCAAATTGCTTGACATTGGGATCAGAGCCGCTTTGTGCTTCGCTCTGAAACTCGGTCACATCCTGCTGATGATCCTTCAACTGATCTTTGACGTAAGCTTTGTCGAATGCCGCGCCAGAGAGCGCCGAGAGCTTATCGATCCGGGATTGATGCTTTGCATCGAGAGAAGAGGGCACTTCCATGCTCGACTTGGTGGCAATCTCCTTCAGCTGATCATTTGCCTTCGTGTGATCGTCAACCATTTTCTGCCCGAATTGCTTGACATCGTCCCGGGTAGCTTTCTGAGCCGCCAGTTTCCCGAGTTCGACCTCTGTCATGCCTCCCATTGCGGCATCTTTGACAAATTTCTTGTCGTCCATTTTACGGGCACTCACGCCATCAGGATTATTCATTCCCGCATTGTCCGCATTCGGATTACTTGCACTCGGCCGCTGTGCCGGGGCGGATTCAGGATGACCGCCGGGCGCTTGGGCCAGTGCGGCAGAACCACCTGCCGTGAGAAAACCTAAACAGCCAAATAGAAAACTCTTGCACAGTATTGTTCGCATATAGCCTTTCTTGCGCCGCAACTCATTATCGAAGGCTTCTTTGAAAGCCCCGCATCCAACCGACACTCGCGCGGGCAGTCTGACAGACCACGTCCGTCTGATCTATGGACACCCGACTGCTTGCTTGAGGTTTCACTCTGTCATCCCACAATCCGGCAAATAGCGTGTTTACTGCGCAAAAGCGTAGAAATACCAGCCCATGCACCCACTCAGGAGCAGGTCTCGCTCTGCCAACGGCCGGGTGGACCGGCGGAGAGTTTTCGAGGAAAGTGCGCACCACGAAGCAGGAGCATTCTTTGACGGGGAACGGCAGGGCAATGTCAACAGCTATACGCCCGATACCATCTTGCGCGCCGGTCCGTGCTCGCGGCACAACCCTTTGCTCAATCTCTTGCCCAGTTTCTTGAATGACCTCAGGTATCAAAGCGTTTCCCTGCGGCTTTCGGCCGTTCTGGAGATCTTCCTGTTCTTTGTTGCTGCTGGTTCTTCTTGGCGTAGGCACCCGCTGTGCTCTGAACGGCCAGACTCCAGGCTTACGAACACTCACAACCGTTAAACAGATTTTTGCGCTCAGCCGGGCGCAAGCTAATCAGGGATTTCCGATTCGGGTTAGGGCTGTCGTGACCTACTATGGCGCGACCGCGCCAGACGAGCATGGCGCGCATCCTCCACCGGACCTCTTTGTTCAGGATGCGACCTGCGGCATCTGGGTGAATCTTCCCAGCGACTCGCCCCCTCTCCAGCCGGGGGACTTGATCGAACTTACTGGCCTCAGCGAGCAGCCCGATTTCGCCCCCCAGATCGGCAAGCCCCACTGGCAGGTTATTGGCAAAGCACCGCTGCCCACCGCCCGTCGAGTCTCACTGAGCGAGATGTTGTCGAGTGGCGAGGAAGCCCAGCGGGTCGAAGTCGAAGGCATCGTGCGAAGCGCCCGAACGGATGAGTCAATAAAGGCGCTCCTCCTTCGGGTCGCCATGCCCGGCGGCTTTATTACAGCCCAGATCCCCGAATACGGCAGCCTCGATCGGCAGCACCTAATTGATTCGAAGATCGTTATCCGCGGAACTTGCGGCGCCGTCTTTAACTTGCAGAATCAGCTCATCGGCATCATGTTGTACGTGCCGGGGCCGAGCGCTGTTCAGGTCATCGATCCGTCTCCCGTCGATCCTTGGAAAGTGCCCCTGCAGCCTCTCGGAGAGTTACAGCGCTTTACAATCAACCGGACCGCGGGGCGCCGGCTGCGAGTTCAGGGAGTGGTGACGCTGCAGCTCCCTGACGGGTCCTTTTACCTCGAAGACCAAACGGGAAGCAACTATGTTCGTACCAGTCAACGGATAGTTCTCGTGCGGGGTAGCAATGTGGAGGCGCTTGGGTTCTCCGGCATTGTCGACCAGCATCCCGCGCTCGAAGACGCAGTTGTTCGAATTACCGGAGCGCGTTCCGTCCTTAAGCCCGTGAGCATCCATGCCGCCACCATCTTGCAGGGGCAGTACGATTCAACGCTGGTTCAGATGGAAGCGCGGCTGGCTCAGGCCGCTGTCACGCCTAAGGAGTTAATGCTCGTTCTTCGCCAAGGCGCCACTGTGTTTACGGCCATTTCCAAGTCGCCGGCGGCAGTGGCATCAGCCGGTTCGTTACAGGAAGGCAGTCTTCTTCAGATAAGCGGAGTGTGCGTCCTCGACAGAGATGCCAGCAGTCAAACCACATCCTTCCGCCTTTACTTCGACGGACCCGCTGATGTCGTCCTTCTGCAAAAACCCTCGTGGTGGACGGCGCGCCATTCCCTTCAGATCGGACTCGTCCTTGTTTTCGCCATTCTGGCAGTACTCAGTTGGGCGGCACTTCTGCGCCGCCAGGTGCAGGGTCAAACCGAGATGATTCGCGCCTCACTCGAGTCCACCGGCGACGGCATACTGGTCATCGATAGTAAAGGCGCTGTGGTTACCTGCAATCAGCGATTCACTGAAATGTGGCAGATTCGTCCCCACCTCATCAAAGCCGGAGAGAACGCCCAGCTGATCGACTACATCAAACCACAGCTCAGTCATCCGGACGCGTTCATTGCGAGAACGGAAGAGCTAACAGCAAGTCCCGAAGCCAAGAGTGATGATGTTGTGGAATTTGTAGACGGGCGCATTTTTGAGCGTCACTCTGAACCGCAGCGCTTTGGCGGAAAGTGTGTGGGCCGGGTATGGGGTTTCCGCGACATAACCCATCGTCGACGCCAGGAACGAGAGATCCAGAAAGCCAAGGAAGCTGCCGAAGCTGCCAGCCTTGCCAAGAGCGAGTTTCTGGCCAACATGAGCCATGAGATTCGCACCCCCATGAATGGCGTGATCGGCATGACCGAGCTTGCGCTCGAAACCCGGCTCACCGGGGAGCAGCGCGGTTATCTCGAGGTTGTCAAAACTTCGGGCGAATCATTGTTAACAGTCATAAACGACATCCTCGACTTCTCGAAAATCGAAGCGGGCAAGCTGGACGTCGATGCCCTTGAGTTTGACGTCTCCAAGTGCCTGATGGAGACCATGAAGATGCTTGCTGCTCGCGCGCACCAGAAGGGTCTGGAGTTGACGTGTGACATCCGGCCCGGTGTCCCGCAAAACATCATAGGCGATCCGAACCGCCTCCGGCAGGTGATCATCAATCTGGTGGGGAACGCAATCAAGTTCACCGAGCGAGGCGAGATCTCGCTCAAAGTGGAATTGGACGACGAGAGCGCTGCCCGGCCCAGCTCCGTCTACCTGAAGTTTGCTATCCGGGATACGGGTGTGGGTATCCCCGCCCCGCAGCAGGCACTCATCTTCAAACCTTTCGTCCAAGTCGATAACTCCGCGAGCCGCCGGTTTGGAGGCAGCGGGCTCGGCCTGACGATTTCCTCGAGGCTTGTAGCGCTGATGGGCGGTCGTATCTGGATGGAGAGTGCGGCCGGCCAGGGCAGTTGTTTCTATTTCACGGCCGGTTTCGAGCGCGGGCGCGCGGAGCCGCTTGCTGAGGGTGCGGAACGCCCAGGCTTGGCTGGGCTCTGCGTTCTGGTTGTCGATGACAACGACACGAACCGCCGCATCCTGACTGCTATGCTGCGCAACTGGGGCGCCCAGCCGCTCACCGCTGCAAGCGCCGAGGAGGCTCTTGTCATGCTGAATCAGGCACGCGACCGGGGCACGCCTGTTGACTTGGTTTTAACCGATGAGCACATGCCTGAAGTTGATGGTTTTGCCCTCTCGGCGAATATTATTCACAGCTGGGGACCGGCTGCCCCACGCATCCTGATACTGACTTCTGCCGGTGAGAGCGGAACAGCCTTGCGCTGTCGCGAACTGGGCGTGGCCGGGTACATCACAAAGCCGATTTGCCAATCCGAACTCTGGCAAGCGACGAATCGTGCGCTCGAAAGCGCAGTGACGCCCGCCAGTGCTCCTGTCTCACCTGCGGCAATTGCCGCCAAAAGGCGGACCTCTGAAGAAGTCATAGGCACCTTGCGCGTGCTGCTGGCCGAAGATAACGCCGTCAATCAGGTCCTAGCCAGGCGCTTGCTCGAGAAGCGCGGCCATTCTGTATCTATTGCGAATAACGGTCAGGAAGCTTTGGACGCCCTCGCCCGAGAGAGCTTCGATCTCGTGTTAATGGATATCCAGATGCCCGGCATGGATGGAATCGAAGCGACCGCCCGCATCCGTGAAAGGGAATCATTTGACAGCTTTCGCCTGCCCATCGTCGCTATGACTGCGCATGCGATGAAAGGTGATGAAGAACGGTGCCTCGCGGCCGGCATGGACGCTTATGTCTCTAAACCCGTTCAGCCGGCCAAGCTGTTTGAGGCTATCCACCTGGCCGTCTGCCGCAGTGCTGAGTCCTTTGCCACGCGGGGCGACTGGGAGCGCAAGTCGTCGTAGCTCGATCTGACCGCGCTCGATAACGCAAAAAGAGCGCAATACCGGAGTACCGCGCCCTAGAAAAACATCGGCGGAAGTTAGTTGTTCGAGACCTCGATGTTGATCGTCTTCGGCTTGGCCACTTCTTTTTCGGCAGCGTAATCGTCAGCACGCCATTCTTGTAGTCGGCCTTTACCTTGTCTCCGTCAACAGTATCCGGCAAGCTGAACGCACGCACAAAAGAACCATACGACCGCTCGATGCGGTAGAAGCCCTTGTGGCCATTCTTTTCCTCTTCGAACCTGCGTTCCCCCTTCAATGTGAGAGTGCCATTCTCCAAGTGGATAGAAACGTTTTTGGGATCGATGTCAGGTACGTCGGCTTTCAAAATGAGCTTGTCCTCAGTCTCACTAATGTCAACCGCCGGAGACCACGCCACGCTGTCCACGATCTTGTAGCAGAACAGCCTCAGCTATCATCTTTGTCGTATGCCAACCCCGACTGAAGGCGCTCCGGCGCCTGAGATATCGCTCGACACCGATTCGGGTGAACCGTTTCGGCTTAGTTCTTTGCACGGTAAGAACATCGTGCTGTACTTCTACCCGAAAGCCGATACGCCCGGCTGCACTAAGGAGGCTTGTGACTTCAAAGCCAGCGAGGAGAAGTTCAGTAAGGCGAACACTGTGATTGTCGGCGTCTCGCCGGATCCCTCGAAATCCCAAGCGAAATTCAAGGCTAAGTTCGATCTGCCTTTCGCCTTGCTGGCCGACACAGACCACAAGGCGGCGGAGGATTACGGCGTCTGGAAAGGAAAGAGCATGTACGGCAAGAAGTACATGGGCGTGGATCGGACAACCTTTGTGATTGGCTCGGACGGAATAATCAAGAAGATTTTCCCAAAGGTGAATGTCGAGGGACACGCCGAAGAAGTCTTGGCCGCCCTTGACTAAAACGCTTACGACCAGCGAAGACGATGCAATCAGTGGGAGCCGGCGGTATCCGGTCCGGCCGGTTCTCGGCGTCGGCGCTCTTATATATGACGGCAGTCGAGTTCTTCTGGTCGAGCGGGGAAAGCCGCCGCTCGAGGGCTACTGGTCGTTGCCGGGCGGCGGCGTAGAAGCGGGCGAGCGGCTGGAGGATGCAGTCGTGCGGGAAGTGTTCGAAGAAACCGGGCTCGACGTTGCGGCGGATTCCCTCGCCACTGTTTTCGAGCGCATTATGCCGGATGAGGCCAGCCGGTGCGAATATCACTATGTGCTGGTCGATTTCTACTGCACAATCAAAGGCGGAGAGCTGCGGCCGGGGGATGACTCCCGGGATGCGCGCTGGTTTCCTATCGATACCCTGGATCAACTGCTGCTGACGGCGGGCACTCGCGAAGTGGTCGAAACATGCGCACAGCACCGGTCGACTCATCCGCTCATCTCACGCCCTTGACCCATGTCTTTCAGCAGTACCGAACTTCTTCAATTTGATGACCTGAGAGAGAAGCTTGCGGGATATGCCGGCAGCGAGGCCGGTCGTGAGCTGATCGAAGGGATCGAGCCTCACAGCAATCGTGCGCTTCTCGAATCGGATCTCGCCGAAGCCGGCGAGGCGATCCTGTATCTTCGCGAAGTGTCCGGCGCGCAAGCGGCGGCTTCTGGCGCGGCCATTCGCTTGCGCTTTGACCAGCTTCGCCCGATTGAAGGCTCTGTTAGATTCTTGAAAGTCGAAGGTGCTTCGCTCGATGGACGCCAGATTCAGGATCTCTTCAGCACGCTGGGGGTAGCCGGCGAATACCGCTCCATTCTGCAGAGGGTTGCCGGCCGGTTCCCGCTGCTGGCCGCGCGCTCGAGTGGGCTGGCCGATCTGCGCGAGCTGGCCCGCCGCTACGGTGCAATCTTTCTGCCGGATGGGAGTCTGGCCGATCACGCGAGCGTGGCCCTCGGGCGCATACGGCGTGATATTGTCCGCCAGCACAGAAGCATTGAAGAGTCACTCGAATGTTTTCTGCGGGCGCATCGGACCGATGGCACGCTGCAGGAAGACTTCGTCACGGTTCGCGACGATCGCTATGTGGTGCCGATTGTCGCCGGACAGAAGGGTCGCGTCGACGGCGTAATTCACGGTTCGAGCGGTACCGGGCGCACGCTCTATGTAGAGCCGCTCGAAACCATCAGCTTAAATAATCAACTCGTACGGCTGCGGGAAGATGAGTTGCGCGAGATAGAGCGCATCCTCGCGGAGATCACCAGCAGCCTCCGTGAGCACAGCCTCGAGATCAGCGCAACGGCTGAATGTCTGGCGCAGCTCGACTGCATTTTTGCCAAAGCTGCCTTCGCCCGCGACTTCGATGCCGTGGTCCCCCGGTTCAGCCAGCAACAGCGCCGCCTGATCCTGCGCGAGGCACGCCACCCGCTGCTCGAATCCGTCCTGCGTAAACAGCGCAAACCGATCGTTCCGATTTCGTTCGAGCTCGATGAAAGCCGCCGCTGTTTGCTAATCAGCGGACCGAATACGGGCGGCAAAACGGTCACGATGAAGACCACGGGCCTACTGGCGTTGATGGCCCATGCAGCCATCCCCGTGCCGTGCGCCGAGGCGGAGTTTCCACTGCTCGATGACGTGCTGGCAGATATCGGCGATAGTCAATCGATCGCTGAAAGCCTGAGCAGTTTCTCCGGGCATCTGATTCACGTCAAGCAGATGCTCGAACGCGTGACGCCCAATAGCTTGGTGTTGCTCGATGAACTGGGCCGCGCGACCGATCCCGATGAAGGCGGAGCGCTCGGTGTGGCGATGCTCGATGAGTTTCGCAAGTCGGGCGCATTCTGCCTGGCGTCGACACACTTGCTGCCGTTAAAGCTCTATGGGACGCGGACGCCGGGCGTGCTCAACGCCTCGATGGGCTTCGACGAGGCCACGCTGCAGCCCACGTACCGGCTGCGCGTCGGGATACCCGGCAAGTCGGCTGGTCTGGACATAGCGGCCCGGCTGGAACTGCCCGCCGAAGTGCTGGCGCACGCACGTTCTGTTTTGCCGCGCATGCAAGCCGATTTCGAAAATCTGCTGACGGAGCTGCACTCCCAAGTGGAGGGAAACGCCAGGCTCGCACGTGAGTTAGAGACGGAAACGGCCAGACTCAAAGATCGTCAAGCCGCTCTCGAAGCCGATGCCGTGCGGCGTGAACAGAAGCGGCAGCGCGAATGGGGAAAAAAATCCGATGCGATTGTGGCGGATTTCGAGGCGCGCGCCCAGATGATGATGGAACAGGTTTCCCAATCCTCCGAGAGCCGTAAAGCTGCCGAGCAGGCCCAGCGGCTGGTGGCAAAAACCAGGCGCGAGTTCCGCGAAGAAGCCGCCGCCGTTATGGCGCCGCCTCCTGCTCTTGCCAAAGAAGCAACGCCTGCGCGCCTGGCTATTGAGGAAGGCGCACGTGTACGGCTGAGAGACATCCGCGAGGTCGCAACAGTGCGGCGCATTCTGAAAAACGGGCTGCTCGAAGTGGAAGCAGGCTTTCTGAAGATGCAGGTGCCGCGCGAGGACGTGGTGGAAGTTGTCCCGGAAATTACCGAACGAACTCGCCTGCCCAAGAATGTGCGGGTCGAGACAGGGCCGCGCTGGGACGTAAACTACCGCGAGCTCAACATCATCGGGCAGCGCGCCGAAGAGGCTATAGAGCAAGTAGATAAGTTTCTGGATTCGGCCGCGCTCGGCTCGGTGAACCGTGTCAGGATCATTCACGGACACGGCATGGGCGTGCTAAAGCGGGCGGTCAACGAATATTTAGGAACGAACCCACATGTGAGCCGGTTTTATCCGGCCACTCCGTCGGAGGGCGGCGCGGGAGCTACGGTGGTCGAGCTGCGTGAGTAGGAAGACTGGTACGATCGGAGTATGTACCGTTTCCTGATAGGAATAGCTGGGATTATCGCGCTCATGACCGGGCCGACAAATTACTCGGATTCGCTCAGGGAATGGCGGGCCCAGCGAGATTCGGCTCTGCGTTCGCCCGACGGGTGGCTGGCGCTCGTCGGACTGTTCTGGCTGAAGCCCGGCGACAACTCGATTGGCTCGGCGAACACGAACGATATTGTCCTTCCAAAAGGCTCGGCTCCGGCGCAGGTAGGCACTTTACGACTCGACGGCGGCAAGGTCCTGTTCCGCGGGATGGATGGCCGTTCCCGCAACTTAAGCTTCGACGAAGAGAAGCCCGATGCCGTTCGTGCCGGGTCTGTTTCGTCTTACGTGATCAAGCGCGGTGACAGGTTTGCCGTGCGGGCGAAAGACAGCGCCAGTCCTGTTTTAAAGAATTTCTCGGGAATGAAGTATTTCCCCGCGAACCCAAACCTGCGCATCGAGGCGAAGTTCATTCCGGATCCGAAGAAGATTCCCATCCTGAACATCCTGGGGCAGACCGATCTCGAGGAAAGTCCGGGCGTGGTCGAATTTAACTACGCGGGGAAGGAATATCGATTGCGGCCGATACTCGAAGGCAAGACGCTCTTTTTCCTGTTCAAGGACCCCACCAACAGAGCCGAGACGTACCAGGCAGGGCGCATGCTGAATACGCCGATGCCGGAGAATGGCAAAGTCGATCTCGATTTCAATCACTCCTACAATCCGCCTTGCACATTTACTCCGTATGCGACATGCCCGCTCGCTCCCAAAGAAAATACGCTGCCATTTGCGGTGAACGCGGGAGAACTGCGTTACGGCAAGGGTCACGCTGAGTACACGGCGCGCGCTAGATAATAAGGCGTGACTCTGACCGCGCTCCCAGCCGACGCGGGAAAGCGCCTCGACGCTTTTCTGCATGAGCGTTTGCCGGAGTTTAGCCGGTCGCGTCTGCAGTCGTGGATTAAAGAGGAGCGGGTTCTCATCGAAGGCTCGGCGGTTCGGGCATCGTATCTACTGCGCGGCCATGAAGAAGTTTCGGTAGAGCCGGCGCAATTAACGCCGCTGCGGGCAGAAGCCGAAAAACTGCCGCTCGAAATTCTTTACGAAGACGCCGATGTAGTGGTAGTGAACAAAGCGGCGGGAATGGTGGTGCATGCGGGTGCGGGCCACAGCCACGGCACGCTGGTAAACGCTCTGCTCCATCATTTCGGATCGCTCTCTTCGCTTAACGGAGATCTGCGTCCGGGCATTGTGCACCGTCTTGATCGCGAGACGAGCGGCGTGCTGGTGGTGGCGCGTACAGACAAAGCGCACCAGTCACTAGCCAGGCAATTCCATGATCGGGAAGTTGAGAAATCCTATCTTGCGCTGGTTCATGGTGGGATGAAACAGCCGAAGGGGCGCATTGTGACGCCGATCGCGCGTGACCCGATTCGCCGAACGCGCATGACCACCCGGCTCGCCAGCGGTCGTGCGGCCCTGACGGAGTACACGATGCTCGAAGAGGTCGATAGATTGAGTTATCTCAGTGTGCGGATTGGCACTGGACGCACGCACCAGATCCGAGTGCACTTGGCGAGCCTGAATCATCCGATCGTGGGCGACCGGCTGTATGGCGCGCCGCCTGCTGAGATCGGCCGCTTCTTTCTGCACGCGCACCGGCTGCGGTTCCGCTCGCCTTCCACAAACGAATGGATCGCGATCGAGAGCCCGCTTCCGCCTGATCTGGCGTCTTTCCTCGATGCACTACGCCGAAAGACGGCTAGAATAGTTTCATCTCAATGAAGTTTGCAGCAGTGACGCTGGCCGTGGCCGCCACGTCCGGTCTTGTTTTCATGAGCGCCGTCGAAGCTCGCCAGAATCCAGCGGCCCAGCCGCCTTCGCAGGCAGCCGAGCCGGCTCCGATCCGCGCCGAAGTGACGCGAGTGAACATGCTGTTCACCGTCACGGACAAGAAAGGCCGGTTTATCACAGACCTGAAGAAGGACGACTTTCAGGTTTTCGAAAATAAGAAACCGCAAGACATTCTCGAGTTTACGGCCGAAACAGATTTGCCGCTGCGGCTCGCGGTCCTGGTCGACACGAGCAACAGCATTCGTGATCGTTTTCATTTCCAGCAGGAAGCGGCGACCAACTTCATTAACAGCGTGATGCGAAAGCAGGACAAGGCAATCGTGGTGAGCTTCGACACCTCGGCCGAGCTCGTGGCGGACATGACGAGCAACACGAACACGCTCGAAAATGCGGTGCGGAACATGCGGCCGGGCGGTGGCACGGCGCTCTACGATGCGATCTATTTGGCGTGTAAGGACAAGCTGATGCTCGATCAGCCGCTGTACAAGTTTCGCCGCGCGATGGTGATCCTGAGCGACGGAGAAGACAACGACAGCCGTTACAGCCGCGAGCAGGCACTCGAAATGGCGCAGCGCGCCGACACCGTGGTTTACACGATCTCGACGAATATCAGCCATATCGAAACGGAAGGCGACAAGGTCATGCGGTACTTCGCCGATCAGACCGGCGGCGCTTCGTTCTTCCCGTTCGAGGCAAAGGACCTGAATCAATCATTCGAGAATGTGGCCAACGAGCTGCGCCATCAATACAATCTCTTTTACCGTCCGGAACCTTTGAACAACGATGGCAAGTTTCACACCGTTGCCATTAAGGTGAAGGGCCGCAGAGATATACAGGTGCGGGCGCGCAAAGGATATTACGCGCGTAAAGAGAGCGGGACGTAAGATTTAGTAGCGCGGTTGATACCGGGTATCTATCGGGCGCCATGACATACGCGACGGAGCTTGTCCAGAACTACCGATTAGCATTGCAAACTTTGTGGAATAACCACTACTGGTCCAACGAAGGTTTTCGAGATTCGGAAACGGTCATAGACTTCGAGCGAGTGCAATCGCGTTTGTTCAGAGGCTTAGTGGGCAGACGGTTAGAACCATTCGCCGTAGCGAGTGAGACCGTGTTCCGAAGCGCTTACCGGTAATTTCGTCACGTCAGAGTGAACTCATCCCCACAATGTTTGTCAACCGGAAAGTGACAGGGTCTCAAAGCTCAAACCGGGACTATTCGCCAGGCCCATTTTCCGACAGTCAGCTCAAGCTAACTCTCGTTGACTTCTTCGATTGGAACGTAAGGAACTGGCGAGATTTTCGATACTACCTGGTGAAGATCGTAGCTTTCGAGAATAAACCGGAGCTAGTCAATTGTGAGGGATTGGTGGATGTCCTTGATACGGATGCTCTCTGGAATCCAGAGAGCTAAAGCGGGATGCATCAGTTGACCGTGCCGAGTCTAGGGGCCAGAATTTGTCTTTGGCCTGACGCCCAGCGCCCTTGGTCAACAAACAAGTTCGTAGCTTTTTGTTTCACGATATACTGGAAGAGCTTCCCCCCCTCCTCTCTGAAAGGAATTCCCATGGACGAAAAAGAACGCGGTCGCACGTTGAGCCTGACTTTGGGTCAGATTGAAAAGCAATTCGGCAAAGGCTCGATTCTGCGTTTGGGCGCGAAGGAAGCGATTGTTCCGGTTTCGGTAATTTCGAGCGGCTCCATTTCGGTGGATTACGCGCTCGGTGTGGGCGGATTGCCGCGTGGACGTATCTGCGAGATTTTCGGCCCTGAGTCTTCCGGCAAAACAACCATCGCACTGCAAGTAGTGGCGGAAGCGCAAAAGGCCGGGGGCATGGCGGCCTTCATTGATGTGGAGCACGCGCTCGATCCGATTTATGCGAAGAAGCTCGGTGTCGACGTAGACAACCTGCTCGTTTCGCAGCCGGACTACGCAGAGCAGGCGCTCGAGATTACGGCTGCATTAATCACGTCTGGCTCGATTGATGTGCTGGTACTCGATTCAGTGGCCGCTCTGGTTCCTAAATCAGAGCTTGATGGCGAGATGGGCGACTCGCATATGGGCGTGCAGGCGCGGCTGATGTCGCAGGCTATGCGCAAGCTCACCGGGATTGTGTCGAAGTCGAATACCTGCTTGATCTTTATCAATCAGATTCGCGAAAAAATCGGCGTGATGTTCGGCAATCCGGAAACCACGACGGGCGGCCGTGCGCTAAAGTTTTACTCTTCGGTCCGGCTGGATATCCGGCGCATCGCGGCGATCAAAGACGGAGAGACGGTTACGGGCAACCGGACTAAAGTCAAAGTCGTGAAGAACAAAGTAGCGGCTCCGTTTCGAGAGGCGGAGTTCGACATCATCTACGGTGAAGGCGTATCGCGCGAAGGCGATCTCATCGATCTGGGCGTTGCGAATAACGTGGTTGAGAAAAGCGGCTCCTGGTATAGCTACAAAGGCGAGCGGATCGGCCAGGGTCGCGAAAATGCACGGCAGTTCCTAAAGGACAACACCGACGTTATGGCGCGGATCGATACCGAAGTGCGAAAGACGCTGGGGCTGATCAGGACTACGGAACCGGCTCAGGACGGCGCGGTTCCTCCTCCTCCGACTCCGATCGATACGGGTAAGGCTGCCGGACGCGGCCGATAATTCTGCAGTCCGGCAGCGAACAGGCATAGTCCGCTAGGGTAGAGATCTAAGCTATGCAGGGGCTATAAACTCGAGCAACTCCGCATTGAGCTGGTCGGCTGCTGTGAGGAACAGGCCGTGAGGCTCGCCGTCGTATTCGCTTAAAGTAGCGTTCGGCAAAATCTTGGCTGATCTACGGCCCGAGGCGTCGATCGGCACGGTCGAGTCACTCGTGCCCTGGATGATGCGGACCGGAATGGTAATCCGTTTCATCTCCTCGCGGAAATCCGTAGTCGACCAGGCCTTGGCTGCGGCGAGTGTCGAGCGCAGCGAGCCCGTCAGCGCCATCGATTGATTCCAGTCCAGGTCAGCGTCTGAAACAGTGCGCTTCAGAGTGGTACGCCCGAAAAACTTTGGCCCGAAATCTTTCAAAAACGCAGGCCGGTCCTTTCGGATGCTTGCCGCGATTTCCTCGAATACTTCGCGGTCCACACCTTCAGGATTGTCGGGCGTCTTCAGCAAAAACGGAGTCACAGCAGAGATCAGCACCGCCTTGCTGACGCGGCTCGTTCCATAGCGGCTCAGGTAGCGAACTACTTCTCCGCCGCCCATCGAAAAGCCCACCAGTGTTGCACCGCGGATGTCCAGCTTCTCGAGCAGGGAGTTCAAATCGGCAGCAAAGGTGTCGTAGTCATATCCGTTCCATGGCTGTCCTGAGCGCCCGAAGCCGCGCCGGTCGTAATTGAGGACACGGCATCCATGCTCGGCGAGGAAATTCGCCTGCTTCTCCCACATGTCGCCGTTGACCGGCCAGCCATGAATCAGCACGACAGGTTTGCCTGCGCCCCAATCCCAGTAGTAAATCTCTGTTCCGTCCGGCGCCTTTACAAATGGCATGATCTTCGGTGTCCTCAGAGGTGAAGATGCAGCAACGCCTCGGTTACGTTCACTCATTTGGGAGATGAAGCCGCAACATAGCGAATGACTGAAGCGCTGCGGCTTCCGGCAACCCTGAAGCTTTAGACGAGTTCCTCGTCGAAGCAGACCGCGACTTTGCCGCACTTACCGGAAGCCATCAGCGCATACGCGTCGGCCGCCTTGTCGAGTGTGAAGCGATGTGTGATCAGGTCTTCCGGGTGAAGTTTCCAGCGCAGCAGTTGCTCGACGAGTTCTTCCATCAGCCAAAGCGAAGTGACCCAGGAACCATAAATTGTTTTCTGATCGTGGATAAGGTCGGGCGACGGTTGAAACTCGACTTTTCCCCCTTCTCCAAGAAACGCGATTTTGCCCCATTTGCGGGTAGCGCGAATGGCTGTGGCGCGCGCGGCATCGTTGCCCGAGCAATCAATCGCGCGTTCGACGCCTTCACCGCCCGTCATACTTTTAATCTCCGCGACATTGCTTCCGTCGCTCGGGAGCACTTCGTCGCACAGCCCGAGTTCGCGCGCAAGCTCCAGACGTTCGGGCACGACGTCGATGCCGAAGATTTTTGTTGCGCCGAGTTTTCGGCATAAAGCGGCGACCGCGAGTCCGACGGGACCGAGACCGGTAACCAGCACGGCATCCTTGCCGCTGATGCCAATCTTTTGCAGACCTTCGTACGCCGTGCCGAAGCCGCAGGCCACCTGCGCGCCATCGGCATAGGAAAGTTCATCGGGCAGATAGATCAGATCTTTTTCTTCCGCGAGAAGATAATCCGCCATGCCGCCATCGCGCTGCCAGCCGTAGGCGCGACGATACTTGATGCTGGTGCAGGAAATGGCATAACCGCGGCGGCAATCACTGCAGACTCCGCAGCCCGATATGTGATACACGATGACGCGATCGCCTTTCGCAAAGCGGCGGCAACCGAGGCCCGTTTCGACGATCAGCCCACACGGTTCGTGACCGGCGATGACATTCTGATAGCCTTCGGGACCTTTGCCCAGGTGCTCGCGGTAAATCGCGCGAATATCAGAGCCACAGATGGTAGACGCTTTCATGCGCAGAAGGACTTCGCCGTGCCCGGGCTGAGGAGTCGAAACTTCGCGCAGCTGGACGCTGCAGTCGCCCGGCAGATAAGCGCCAGTCATAATGCGATCACCATGAAGTGATTTGTCCATTAACGTCCCAGAGGTCTTCCCACGATTGATTGTCTCTCCAGAGGAAGACCTGGCCCTTGATGAGGCGGCAACTGCGATCGATTGCGGCGATGGCGGCCATGTCCGCGGCGGTAAGTGGTTCAGTGACGGTCGCGCGCAGATTGCCCAAAATGTTTCGCGGATTGGTCGAGAAGGGAATCGGCGTCTGCTCGCGCTGGACAGCCCACTTGATGCAAACGACGGCGGGATGAACACCCAATCGTTCAGCGATTTCGACCAGGACCGGATCTTCGACATCGACCGTATCATCGCCCGTGCGATCCCGCAAGGGACGACCCGGCGACCCGATCGGCGAGTAGCCGACGGGCTCGATCCCATTCGACCGCACGTAGTTGAATAACCGAGGCTGCTGGAAATGCGGATGAAGCTCCATTTCGTTTACCGCCGGGCGAATCCGGGCATCGCGCAGGAGGAGCTCGAGTTTCGCGATCGTCATGTTCGACGTGCCGATGTGCCGCACCAAACCTAGGTCGACGAGCTTCTCGAGTTGACGCCAGGTTCGCATGAACTGTTCGTGTATATACGGCTTGGCATCCGGGCTGCGGGAGGAGACGTCGCAGTGGGGCGGGTGAAAATTCGGAAACGGCCAGTGCACGAGGTACATGTCCAGGTACTCGATGCCGAGATCGGCGAGCGATTGTTGACACGACGGAATGACGTCCGCTTCCGCATGCTTATCGTTCCAGAGTTTCGAAGTAATCCAGAGGTCGCTGCGTTTGAGACCGCTGGCCAGGATCGAGCGAAGCGCCTGCCCGATTTCAGCTTCGTTGCGGTAGACGGAAGCGCAGTCGAAGTGGCGGTAGCCGGCGTCCGCGGCGTAGCGGACCGCGTCTGCAACCTCCTGCGCGCTGACGTGCTCGGAGCCGAAAGTGCCCAACCCGATGGCCGGCATGGAGGCTCCAGTGTAGAGCCGCCTCCGCGGGACGGTCGAGGGATCGATTGATTGGCCTGATGCGAGCATGTTCCGCTTCGCATTATAGATGCGCGGAGCTCGTCAGGAGGTAAGCAGTCTGCCGTTCGTGGTTAGTCTATGTGCTTATGGCGTAGTGTTTCTTGAATTCCGTACTGCTGGAGAAACTGTTTCCAAACTTCAACAGGGTAAGTGCCGGACTGAGAGTTGAAACACAGCAAGACAGTGTTGTACCAGGAATATAAGGAAATCTTCGTTCTCGCGGCTATGCTACTATGCTCCCCGAGTTCCTTTACGAGCTTCTGATTTGCCTCGCTTTTGCAAGAGCAATACTGGCAAAGCATTTCAACCAGCGATTTCGTCTCGCCCGTTTTGATGTAGGAAAACCGAAGTTCTCCTACTGTCAAAGAGAAATGGAGATATCGGAGTAAGTAACTTCTGCCCGGTTCGAGTACCGGCGGTAGCTTCTCGCTTTGCAGCATCTTTATCTCGTTACGCCCATACGCGAGAACTTTTTCGGCATTGATAAAGAACGGAGAGGTCTCCGTTATGACTACCGGATCAGGTCCGATCTTTGGCAGTGGCGCTGCGTCGAACTCAATAGGTGGCACACCAAACACCTTGTCTGACACTCCATCCGAATTAGAGCCAGGATCATATATGGAGATTTGCCGTCCTCGTAGTTGAAGGGCGACAGGAGAGCAATCGCGTTCATATTCAGGCCGGATACCCGTTCCTCATCGAACTTTATCGTATAGTCCACAAGGTCGGTAGAGTAGTGAATCACCCGCTCTTTCGCTGCAAGCGGTAACGTCGCACTTACAATCGCTAACAGCAAGAAAGAAGGCCTGCCGGCCACGAATGGCCGGCAGGACTCAGCTTTTTGTCTGATGCTCATAACGTTGTACAGGTTAAAGATTGTCGGGAACGCCATCCGCCACGACCCCATCGAAGTACTGGGTTGTTGGAACGGTGTTGACACAGGGGATCGTAAAATTGACGGGATTTCCCGACTGATCTTTTCTGCCCGCGTGGAGGTGGGCGGCGGTGGCATCCGGAGTTGTCGAGATACCCTATGACTTGTCCGGCTGAGACTGGCGGCCCTACTCCGACTATCGGTTTCATATGGAAGTAGATCGTAAAATACTTGTCCGCCCCTTGTATCTTGGCGTAATTACCAGGCGCTCCCTGACACCCCGGGTACGGAGTTGAGGCTGGTCCGTAACCTGTCGGGGCCGCGATTACCGTTCCTGCTTCCATCGCTTTAACCGCAGTTCCCGTAGGCCGGCACAGCTGACCCACCCTTTCCGTTGTCGTACACGACATCTTCTGCGTGGTGTGCTCTGGCATTGCGCACCGCGTCAAAAAACGACGAGATTCTACAGGCTTGCGGGAGCGGTTTTGATGGGTAGGTATGCTGAATTGGGCTGAATCCAAGCGTCGAAACTGATGTGCCTGAATCGCTATAGAACGAACCTGCATAGCTACATGTTGCCGAATCAGCTAGGTTGAGAAAGTAATATCCGATAGCCATACCGGAGATACTTTGGTAGCACTGTGGATCATAACTGTTACTCGGGTCACCTGATTCGGATACCGAACAGGGTACCGAGGACAACCCGCTACCGCTAGGCGGAACTATCGTAAATCCTGCCGTATAAGTGTGCCTAATTGCATCAGGAGGGAAACTCCCACTCATGCTCCCCTGTATGGACGAGCCGGCGTAAATTGTAGAGCCGGTTGTTGAGGGGCTGAAATTGTGATACGCGTAAGCAGTTGGCCTCTGACTAAAAGCTAACGCCGATAGAGTAAACAGACCTAGAATTGTCCGTGTCATTTTTTCACCCCCGGTTCATCCGACATGTCGGGTGTCAAGAAGATCTTCATGTTGCGCCTTTCGAACATAACTAGATTCCGGAGGCGCGCCATGCCTTCTGCACTCAGTTTGGGTGTTAGATCCTGTGTTGCATTGCTCACCAGGTTGTCCTGTTGCAACGTTAATCTTTGGACTGTTTCCTCACTCATGTCTGGGGAAGCAGATCTTGCCAGGACAAGGTCATGGCGGAAAGCGTTTAGCTTTTCACCGTAGTCTGCCATAACTAGGAAGAGTTGATTGAGATCCTCGTCAGAGAGTTTGGCGGGACCTACAATGGCCCTCTGTCGATCGATCTGCTCCGGGGTCGCATTTAGCGGTTGATTTAGTATCCGATAAAACAGTCTGAAGGCCACTGATCCGGTATCTTCTCAGGATTTACCGCACCGTCAATGATGCCGGGAGGTGTCTTCCCCAGGGTGACTGCCGAATTTAGGTGTGAGTCTGCGCTTGTTTGCGCAATGCAGGGAAACGCGGAAAAGCAGAGGAACGCTGCGAGTGCGACTCTGCCATTCTTAGGCATGAGTATCCTCCTATGTGAAACCGACTGACGAGTTTAGTCAGAAGGCAAATCGATAATACTCCTTTTGGAAAATGATGCAAATTAAAATTCTAATGTCCGGCGTTTCGGGTTTAAGCCTGCTTAATTTGCATTAGGCTTGCTTATTCTAGGCGGAGCAAGAAAGCCGGATACTCAAAGGTCTTCAATCGGCGCAATCCGGCAAAATTCCTCCTTTTCTGCTACGCTCAAATATGCGGGGGTCGTCCGATCCTTTGCCACCCTTACGTAATAAACATGGAATCCGAAATCAACAACAATGCTGTTGGGACGGAAGAGGCGCAGGACCATCCCGCCTCTGCTTCCGATTCAGCAGCATCGCTCGGCGAGATATTTGCCGATCGCGATCGTTTAGCGAGAGAAAAGAATGAGCTGCAGGATCTGCTGCAGCGCCGCCAGGCTGAGTTTGACAACTATCGGCGCCGCAACGAGCGTGAGCGCGGGGAACTGGTCGAATATGCCTCGATGGATACGGTGAAGGCGCTCTTG
>JAABUQ010001288.1_pt1 | contig 54818 bp, 44 predicted proteins | sample 5560001 | NCBI WGS metagenome assembly JAABUQ01 (sample SAMN10711888, study PRJNA513371) | rock metagenome | isolation source: Antarctica rocks | place: Antarctica: Victoria Land, Finger Mt nord | collected 2015-12-18
TCGATACGGTGCAGACTCTGCCGTTGTCAGAGCAGGGGGAACAATCTCTGGGACGCAGTCACTGCTGCTTGGGCCCCCACGTTCTCACCCTCCTCTGTGCTCCTCCCCTAATATACGAGGGCACCCGAAAGGCGCGAAGGAAATACGGGGAAACGGTTTTCGATCTTTTTCCCCTTTGCGCCTTCGCGCCTCCGCGCCTTTGCGTTTCTTTGACCGTTCAGGCAGATTGTGCATCACTCGTACCGCACGGCTTCAATCGGGCGGACGCGGGCAGCGATCAGCCCCGGCGCCACGCTCGCCCCCGCCGCAAGCAGCAGGGTCAGCAAGCCCGTCACGACGAGCATTCCCGGCGCGAGCGTGAAGCGCAGGTGAAATAGTTCCTCCCCCGCGATTGCCACGAGGCGCAGCGCGAGCACGTATCCCCCGGCGAGACCAAGCACGTAACCGAGCAGGCCGAGCGTCACGCCCTCCGCGAGCAGCAACCGCACGAGCGCACCCGTGCCCGCGCCGATTGCTCGCAAAATGCCGATCTCTCGCCGCCGCTCCGTGACATTTAACACAAGCGTGTTCACGAGGCCAATCGCGCCAATCACCGCGATCACCACGACCATCGCCAGCAGCAGCACCGTGAGGATTTGCACGGTCGCAAGCGTGCTCTGGCGGTCTTCATAGGCGGTCAGGGCCGACGGTTCGAGGCTGCGGAAACGCTCCTGCACCTCTTTCACGCCCGCGTCCACACCCGCGTGCGACGAGTCCCGGAAGCGCACGGCGAAGAAGTCCGCCACCGGCCCACGGCCCGCGAGCAGGTTCGCGGTCGCCGTATCCATGAAAATTTTCCCCGTGCTGTGGCTGCCGAGATACGTGCTGTCATCGTCTACGATACCAACCACGGCGTACGCCCCTTGGCGTTTGCCGACCATCACATCCATTTTATCGCCCGTGTGAATGCCCAATCGTTGCGCGAGGCTCGTGGTGATCACCGCCTCATACGGTTCATCCGGCGTGACCCACCGGCCCGCGACGATCACGTAGCGGTACAATTGCGTGTCCGCCGGTATGCCCCACAGGTCGGTGCGCACCTGTTGCACATAGGCGTCGTCGCGCTCCCACCCCTCCGCCGCTGCGATGTTCGCGTCCCGGCGCAGGGTCTGGGTGAAATCCACAGACAGGCGGCGGTTGAATGAGAGCCAGGCATCTGCCGCATAGGTGCCGTACAACGTGTCCACGGTGCCGCGCACGGAACTGTTCAATGCCTGTGTGCCCACAAACGCCGCCACACCCGTCGCTACGACGAGCACCGTGATCGCGCTCCGCCCACGCCGCCGCCAGATATTCCGCACGCCCATCGCCGTAACTGCGCTCCGCCCGCGCAACCGTGCGATCAGGCGTTGCACGAGGTTGCGGCGGTAATCATTGCGCACGCCGGTCTCACGCACGAGATCGAGCACTCGCACCCGTGTCGCGCCAATCGTGGGCACGAGCGCCGCGCCGATACTCACCCCCATGCCCACGGCAAGGCCAAGCAGCACCTCGCGCGCTTCGAGCGTGAAGGGTGGCAACGCGAGGCCGATCAAGCCGCCGAGGTAGCGGGCGAGCGCGCCGCCACCAAGCACGCCGAAGCCAAAGCCGACCACGCTGCCGACGATGCCGACGATACATGCGGGCAACAGGTATGTATACAGCACCTGCCACCATGCCGCGCCCAGAGCGCGCAGAATGCCGATCTGCCGCACTTCCTCTGCCATCACCGCCGACATCGTGTTCCAGACGAGAAAGCCACTGAGCACGACGCCAATCGCGGAAAAGACACCCATCAGGAGCAGCAAGGCCGCTAGTTCTTTGGTGCCCGTGGCATTCTGGGGGTCGCGCAGGGTGCCCGCCGTATGCGGGATGCCGCGCTTATCGAGCACGCGGTTGATCGCGCGCAAGGTCTCGGAACCACGACGAAACTCCACCAGACGCAACAGTAGTTGGTTATCCCCCGGCTCTCCCTGCCACCGCTGCACATCTGCCGCCGGTGCGTACCCCGTCGCGCGGTCAAGGATGCTCGCGTCCACCTCCCCCGGCGTGCGTGTGAAGCCACTGATGCGCGCATAAACCGGGTCATGCGCGACGCTCTCACGCAGGGCGATCGTGTCGCCAAGCTGCACGGGTTGCAGTTGCCGCGCCGAAATGTCCAGCGTCGCCTCGCCCGCACCCGGCCAGCGTCCCTCCACGAGCACGGGGCGGTTGATCGTGATGTTCTCGAAGTCATGCACACCATAAATGAGGATGTCGCGGTACGGCCCGCCGTTCGACCATTGCAGGTAATCCGCCACGCGCGACTCCACCGCCGCGACGTTTTCCGTGCCTTCCAGCACGTTCGTCAGTTGGGGCGGGAACTGGCGAACGGAGATAAAGGCGTCCGCTTGATTCGCGGAGACGTACGCGAGTGATTGCGCCCGCGCGAGATTGCGCGCCGTGTAGGCAATGGCAACGACGCCCGACACGCCGATCACGATGCCGAGCAGCAGCAAGGCGCTGCGCAGGCGTCGCGCCCCGAAATCGCGCCATGTTTTCGTAACGAGCACCCCGATTGCCATTATTCGGGGCCAATCGCCGTATCACGGACGATCTGACCGTCCGCGAGCGCGATCACGCGCGGCGCGCGGGCGGCGAGGTGTTCGTCATGCGTGACGATCACCAAAGTGTGCCCGTCGGCGGTCAACTCCTGCAGCAGGGCAATCACACGCTCGCCCGTAGCGCTATCGAGGTTCCCGGTCGGTTCGTCGGCGAGCAGGATCGCGGGATCATTCGCTAATGCGCGTGCAATCGCCACCCGTTGCTGCTCACCCCCCGAAAGCTCGGTGGGCAGTTTGTCCGCGAGGTCCGCCACGCCCACGCGGTCGAGCAAGGCGAGGGCATGCGCGTCACGGCCCCGACCCCGCCCACGCAACTCCATCGGCAGCACGACGTTTTCGCGCACCGTGAGCGTGGGCATCAACTGAAAGAACTGGAACACGATCCCGACCTGTTCGCCGCGCCACCGGGCCAGCCGTTCCTCCGAGAGCCGCGTTAGGTCTCGCCCCGCCACATTTACGTCGCCGGATGAGGCGCGATCAATGCCCGCGATCACGTTCATCAGGGTGCTCTTGCCACTACCCGACGGCCCCACGATTGCCGCCCACTCCCCCTGCCTGATTGAGAGCGAGACATCATCGAGCGCGACAACGATGCCCCGCCCCGTTACGTACTGCCGCGAGACATGACTGAGCGCGATTACCGGCGGGGCCGCGATTGGCGTCGCCATGTGGGCGAGAGCCGTCAGCGTTTGAGGGGCGTCCGGAGCGGGGAGAGGTTCAAGTATTTTCGTGGCGCGGTCGAAGGAGCGAGAAAGAAGGCGCACGTTGGTTTTCCTACATTCTTATCGCAAAACGAACCGGCAGGTGCCTTCAGGATTTCCAGAGCGAGTGATGGTCGTCGCCGAGCCGGAGTGCGAGGGCGTGAAACCAGCGCAGCACGAGGGAGGCAAACACCGCGAACGCCCCCAGGGTAATCGCCGCGTGCTTCAGGTCGCGTGGCAGGGTATCGAACCACTGGCGCACATCGTCGCCGACCATCGCTTCCACCGCCGCGTGTGAGGTCGCGCCGGTAACGTTCCCACTCGCAAAGGCCACGATCAACGCGAGTGACACCACCACGAAGGCGCAGGTCACGGCGAGGGCGCCGATGGCGAAACCGATCACATGCGGCCGCCGCTTTTCCCACTGCGTTTCGTGGTACGCCCAGGGCGGGGGCAGGGGGCGCACACTCGCCAGCACCCGCGCGGTCAGATCGGGCGTCGCGCCTCGCTGAGGCACGACGCTTCCTGCCATGAAGCCAAGATGTTCCGGGTTATGCCCCGGCGCACCCACCCAATGCCGCATCGCCACCGCGAACCGGTCGCACTCCGGGCATGTATCGAGGTGCGCGGTGAGTGCCATACCATCGTCTTCGGGGAGTTCGTGCTCGCACGCGAGGAGGAGCAGGTCACGAGCCTGCTTGCAATGCATCCGGCAACCTCCCCTCACTGCCAATGAGCGCGGCCAGGGCATTGCGCGCCCGGTGCAACCGTGCCTTGATCGTGCTCACGGGCAGGTCTACGACCTGCGCGATCTCCTCATAGCCCAGGTCGTGCCAGTACCGGAGCAGCAGCACGAGCCGGTAGTGTTCCGGCAACCGCGAGAGCAACGCCCGCACAGCGTCCTGTTGCTCATGTGCGAGCGCAATTGCCTCCGGCCCACGGCTCAACGAGCGCATCCAGTTCTGGATATTCTCCAGTGGCACGAGCCAGGGACGCTTGCGGCGCAGCAGATCAATACAATAGTGGCTGGCGATGGAAAGCACCCAGGTCGAGAAGCGATGTTCCGCATCGTATGTCGCAAGGCGACGATACATGCGCAGAAATACCTCCTGCGCCGCGTCTTCCGCTTCCGCCGCGTCGCCGAGCATTCGGTACGCGAGGTTATAGACCGCAGACTGATACCGCGTCACCAGTTCCGCGAACGCCTGTTCATCTCCCGTGACTGCCCGCTCCACGAGCGCCAGTTCGGCGATGTCCGCCGGTTGCAGCACCCGCCGGGGCGGCAGCACGCGGAGCAAATCATCCGTGCCGTCATTTTGCTCTGAAAGTACGGAGGTAGTAGTATCGGAAAGCACCGTGTCAGACACCGTGTTCATCGCCTCATTTGTTTTTGTCCATGGAACCCATGGCGCGCACACGAGAAGATACGTGTACTACCGGGGAAAGGTTGCATAAATGATACCACTACGAGGGCATCATTGGTCCTTACGCGCAGTCTATCCAATGGCTGCCCACCCCCTCGACATGGAGAAGTGTTTTACGTGTGCTGACGCCATGCTACCGGTGCTTTTATCGCCACTTTGAAACGCGGTGGCGGTGCGGACAAATGGCTTGGCTTACCGTTAAGGGGGAACGCACATGACGCTGGTATTCTGGCCCCCATTGCCGCCGCATTGGGTCGCAGCGATCCGGGAGGCTGCGGCAGACACCGCCGTGGTCACACCCGCGAATGAGGATGAGGCCCGCAACGCGGCTGCGGAGGCCGAAGGGTGGGTTGGGCGGCTGACACCCGACCTCTTGGAACATGCCCCGCGCTTGCGCTGGCTGCAAGCGCCCTCGATCAGCCTGGAATCGGTGGTCTTTCCCGACCTTGCCGCCAGCGATGTCCTCGTCACGAATATGCGCCACATCTATGATGATCTGATCGCCACGCATGTTGCCGCGCTCTTTCTGGCGCTCTGCCGCGACCTCGCGCGCCTCGCACGCCGACAGGCGGAAAAGGTCTGGTTCGCCGAGTCTGAGGTGCAGGTGCGCGCCACAGATGACATGACAGCGCTCATCCTCGGCCTGGGTGGGATCGGGGCGGAAACGGCGCGGCGGCTCGCTGTTTTCGGTCCCCGCATCATTGGTGTGGACCCGAAGGTGACGACCCCGCCCGCCGGAGTCGCTGCCATGCATCCACCGGACCAACTGCCGACGATGCTCGCTGAAGCGGACGTGGTGATTGTCTGCGCCCCGCAGACGCCCGAAACGATCGGCCTGTTCGGGGACGCGCTCTTCGCCCGGATGCGGCGGGGGGCATTATTCATCAATATTGGCCGGGGCAAGATCGTACATTTGGACGCCCTGACGCGCGCGCTTCAGTCCGGGCAGGTCGGTGGCGCGGCGCTCGATGTGTTCGAGACCGAACCCCTGCCGCCCACACACCCGCTTTGGGAGATGGAAAACGTCATCATCACGCCGCATAGCGCGGGATACGGCCCCCACACTGAGGCGCGACAGCTTGCGGTGGTCGTCGAAAATGTCCGGCGTTTCGTCGCCAATCAGCCCCTGACCAATATCGCCGACAAGCAACGCTGGTACTGACACCACAGTGTCGCCTTAGCGAAACGAGTATCGGACGCGATTGCGTACCCCCCAGACACGGGATGCGTATATACTTCGTGTGTACGGGATTGCGTGGCATGGGAAACAAAATGCCATTGCCGTACGTCAACTCTTCACTCGCCGATGCCGCCAAAGAATTGCGTGGCGGCATCAGCGACACCGTATCGTTTTCGCGCCCGCACCTGGGGCGCGTAGGTCTGCGAAATGAGGCACCGCACCGATGGCTGGACGTCCCGCCGGAACGCCACTTCTCCCCAATTGCCCCCACCCGCAGCACTGCGACGGCGTGCTTGAAGACGGTTATTGCAGTGTGTGCGGTCTCGCGCCCCCCGCAGGGGTACGCATGGCTGCCGCCCCCGCACGCCCCATCGCCATCACCGGTGGCGCGAGCGTCTCTGCCCCCCTCAATACCGCGTCAAGGTCGGCACGGTCGTCTACGAGCCTCGGCCCGCGCACTACCGCGTCTACCTCCTCGACCGGCTCGTCGCGCAGTAGCCGGAGCGCCCGCAGCGTGCGCTCGGCGCGCACGGGTTCGGGCCGCAGCAGCCGGCGCCTCGGTGGCGGGTACGTCGCGCTTCCCCCCGTGCCGCCTGCGGACCCGGTGGCAACGCTCGTTTCCGGTGTCGTGCCGGAGCGCAAGCGGTTTTGCTCGAACTGCGGGCACAAGCTGACGCGCGACGCCGGGTTCTGCCCCAAGTGCGGGCAGGAATACTCATTTGTGCCCTCACTCAAGCCCGGTGACATCGTGGCGGGCAAGTACGAGGTCAAAGGCACGATGGCCTTCGGCGGCCTCGGCTGGATCTACCTCGCATGGGACACACAACTCGCGCGCTGGGTGGTGATGAAGGGGCTGTTGAACGTCAAAGACCCCGCGATGGCCCAGATCGCCGTGCATGAGCGCGAGTACCTCGCCGCCGTGAAGCAGTCCAACATCGTCGCCATCTACGACTTCATTACCTCCGGTGGTGAGGGGTTCATCGTGATGGAGTACGTGAACGGCAAAACACTGCTCAATCTCCGCCGCGAACATAACGGCCCCCTGCCCGCGTGGGAAGCCTGCGCGTATCTCATCAACCTGCTGCCCGCCTTTGGCTACCTCGATGAGCGCGGCCTCGTCTATTGCGACTTCAAGCCTGAAAACGCGATGGTTGAGACGGACGGCACGAGTACCATCGTCAAGCTGATTGACATGGGCGCAGTGCGCCGTGCGGACGATCTGCTGGGCGACGTGTTCGGCTCCAAAGGGTACACCGCGCCCGAAGCGAGCGATGACCCGACACCCGTTTCGGACCTGTATTCCGTGGCGCGCGCGCTCGCCGTGCTGCTCGTGGACTTCGACTTTCAGGGCCAGTACGAGTATTCGCTGCCCTCTGACGAAGACGTGCCCCTCTTTCAGCAGCACGCCTCGCTGTACCGCTTTCTGCTCAAAGCGACGCGCCCGAACCGCGACGAGCGTTTCCAGACCGCCGAGGAGATGGCGGAGCAACTGGTGGGCGTGCTGCGTGAGATCGTGATCGACACCGAGCAGGACAGTGGCCCGGTGCAGAGTGCGGTTTTCGCGGGGGATGGCGTCACGCCGTCCGGCCGCCTCACCGCGACCGATCGTGTACAGTCCTTGCCCGCCGTGAAAATTGACCCGAAAGACCCCCTCGCGGCGGTGGTGCTCAATGCTGCCGCGACGCCCGACCCCGCACGCCGCTACACGCTTTTCGAGGACGCCCTGCGCACCACGCCCGATTCCGCCGAACTGCAAACGCGGCAGGCAGATGCCTTGCTCGCGGGTGGGTACGCCGCCGAGGCGCTCGACCTGCTCGACCGCTACAAAGCGACAGCGGAACCCAACTGGCGATACGACTGGTATCGCGGGCGCGCACTGCTTACGCAGGAGCGCGCGGCGGACGCGGCGGACGCCTTTGACGCGGTGTTCTCGGAACTGCCCGGTGAACTCGCACCGAAGCTCGCCCTCGCCCATGCATTTGAGATGTTGGGCGATCTCCCGCGCGCGACGATTCTGTTCGACCTCGTGTCCCGCGCCGATCCGGGCCTCACCACCGCTGCCTTCGGGCTGGCGCGGGCGCTGATGGGCACAGGCGACCGCGCGGGCGCATCGGCGGCGTTCACGCGCGTGCCACAGTCTTCCAGCCAGTACGAACCGGCCCAGATCGGGCGGGCGCAAGCCCTGCTCGCCAGCGACCATGCCCCGCCCGGCGCGCCGGAACTGCTCGATGCGGCGGCGGCGGTTGAGGCACTTGGGCCAGCGCGGGACACGCTCGAAGTGCGGCAACTCTCCGCCCGGCTACTGAAAATGGGGGCGGAAATGGTGGAGGCGGGGAAGATGCCCCCGGATGCCGCGCGGCAGGTCCTCGGCACGCCGCTGACCGCCCGCGCCTTGCGGCAGGGAGCCGAGCGCGACCTGCGCGCCTGCGCCCGTTTCGCCGCCGTGCGCACCGATAAAATTCGCTTTGTGGACGAGGCGAACCGCGTCCGTCCGCGCACGTTGATTTGAGGCCGCGCGTGCGCTGTCCCACATGTGGCACCGAGTACCCTGATGACCCAGATGTGTTGTTTTGTGAACTGGACGGCACCGCGCTCGTGCCGGATGGTGCGTCCGTGGTGACAGCCCCGACCGCCACGGCTCCCGTTGCCCCCGAAGGGGCCGTGATCTGCCCCCCTCACGAAGACGACGGCGAGGGATACTGTACGCACTGCGGCATCAAGCTCGCGCCGGTGGGTGCGGCAGCGGCGACAGCGGATGGCGTGATCGGCGTCACGCTCGCACTCGGCCCGGCCCCCTTTCTCGGCGCGGTGACCGACCGGGGCAAGCGCCACCCCACGAATCAGGACGCCGTGACCGTCGCGGTCGCGTCGGTGGGCGAGATGCCGGTACCCGTGATCGTGCTTTGCGATGGCGTGTCGAGCGCGCGCCATAGCGAACAGTCCGCGCCCGAAGCGGCACAGGTCGCACTTGAACGGCTGCTGCGTTATGTTCACGCTCCCACATCCGGCCTGCCGGTAACGGCAGTTAGTATCAGTCCCCTCACGCAAACGGTCACCGATCTGCCACTGATTGCGCCGGTCGTCTCACCGAGCGATGCAACCGTGCCAACCGGCGCACCGCGTATTGCGACACCGGATGCAGCGACAACGATGGCTGACGCAATCATCGCGGCGCATCAGGCGGTCTGCGCCCTCGATGATGCCCCCGATGCCACGCTCGACCCCCCCGGTTGCACGATTGTCGCGGCGGTGGTCGAACCGGCCCAGATCACGATTGGCTGGGTGGGTGACAGCCGTGCGTACCTGCTCATGGGAGATGGTTCCCGCCTCCTGACGCGCGACCACAGCTATGTCAATGAACTGATCGCGCGCGGCGAATTAACGGAGGAAGAGGCGGCGCACTCGCAGTACTCCCATGTCATCACCCTCTGCCTCGGCCCGCTGAACAGCGATGCCGCGCACCCGCCGGAACCGGCGCTCGTGCAACTGCCGCGCGAGCGCGACGGCCTGCTCGTACTCTGTTCGGATGGCCTCTGGAACTACGCCCCTCAGCCGGTCTTTCTTGCCAAGCTCGCCCGTGAAGCCGGGCCAGACGCGGACGCGCAAACGATTGCCCGCCACCTCGCGGCCTTCGCCTACGACCGGGGGGGGCAGGACAACATCACCGTCGCGGTGGTCCGGCTCGGCGATCTGCCGCCGTCATCGCCACCACCGTCGCTCGATACACCGACCGAACCACCGGCGTAAATGGGACACCGAATACTGGAGAGCAACGATGTCATTCACGATAGAAACGTATCAGAACAAGTACCTGCCTACGGGCGGCGACCGGGTGGACGCCGTGCTTTCCGTCACGGCCCCCGGTGCGGCGGCCGTGCCCGCGTCGCAGGCGGAAACGATGATCGGCCTGATCGTGGACACGTCCGGCTCGATGAGCGGCGACCGCATCGAGGCCGTGAAATACGCTGCCGAGAACGCGATCAACCTGATGGACGACACAATCACCTTTTTCGTTGTCACCTTTCAAGGGTCAGCGCAGGTGATTGTGCCACCGGGCCGTGCCACGCGCGACGCGAAGATGGCGGCGGCAATGCAGTTGCGCCGCCTGGGTGCGTACAATGGCACGGCAATGAGTTCGGGCCTCGGCATGGCGCGCTCGCTATTTGAGCGGTATCCCAACGCCATCCGGCAAGCGATCTTTCTCACCGACGGCAAGAACGAGTCCGAGCCGTCAGCGAATGTCACCATCGAGCTGCAACGGTGCGCGGGGAAGTTCGAGTGCGATTGCTGGGGCGTCGGCACAGACTGGCAAGTCGGTGAAGTGCAGGAGATCGCTCGTGCCCTGCTCGGCAAGGCATCGCTGATCCCGGATGCCTCCGGCATCGCGCAGGTATTTGGCGCTGCCGTGGAAAAGGCCAAGGCCAAGGCGACGAAAGACGTGCGCCTGCGCCTCTGGACGCCCGTGGGCGCGGAGGTCGTCTTCTGCAAGCAGGTCTTTCCCACCATCGTGGACTTCACCAATGATACCGAGGTGATCTCACCCCAGGTGCGCCAGTACCTCACGGGTTCGTGGGCGAATGGTGAGGCGCGCGATTTTCACGTCGCGTTGCGCGTGCAACCGGGCAACGTCGGTGACGAGATGCTTGCCTGCCGCCCAAGCATGGTGTACTACATATCTGACGGCGCCAACTGGGCGGAGCACGAAGACAAGCCCGCCACCGGACGCATTTTCGCCACCTGGACACAGGACGATACGCTCTCGTCACGCCTCGAAGGGCACGTCGCACAGTACACGGGGCAAAGCGAACTTGCGGGCGCGATTCAGGCGGGGATGGCGGCGCGCGAGCGCGGTGACGAAGCGACCGCGACGCAGCATCTGGGCCGCGCCGTGCAACTCGCGGATTCGGTCGGCAACACGGAAATGACGACGCGCCTCAAGCGCGTGGTAGACGTGGTGGATGCGCGGCAGGGCACGGTGCGCCTGAAGCGCGACGCCACCAAAGCCGCTTCTATGGACTTGCAGTTGGAATCATCGACGACTCGGCGCGCCCGGCGCGGGCAAACCGAGCCGTAATTAACGACATCGAGGCATACTATGACGTTCCGCTGCCCGCGTGGGCACGAATCCACCGATCCCGATTATTGTTCCGTCTGTGGCATCGCCATGACGGGGGCTTCCGCGAGCGCCGGTTCCGGCAGCGCACCGGCGATGAGCACCGCTGTCGGTGGCGCTCCATCGGCGACCGGAGGCTCCACGGCGACGGCCACCGTCTGCCCGGTCTGTAGCACGCCGCGCACCGATATGAGTCTGCGCTTCTGCGAGGTCTGTCGCTACGACTTCCAGACAGGTATCCCTGCCCCCGGTTCGGCCCCTGCCACGCCGACGCCGATGCCCACACCGATGCCGCCCTCGGCGCAACCACCTTCGGCGTCACGTCCCCCTGTCTCCCCCGGCCCCGATGATCCCAACGACCCGTTTGCCGCCGAATTTGCTGCCCTTGAAGCGGCTGCGGCTGGCGGGTCTCCGGACGTGAATAACGCTGCTACGGTTGTGTCCGCACCACCCGCACCGGCTTCGCTTCCGACCGCAAAGCCGCCCCCTCTGGTGATGGCAAGTGCGCCACTGGCGTCCACTGCGGTGACGCCCACGGGGCCGATGTGGGAAGTGCGTGTCTCCGTTGACCCGTCGCTCGACACGGACCCCGACCCCGACCTCCCCGTACCGACGGACGAGCCGGACTACTTTTTCCCGCTCACAGACGGCGAAACACTGATCGGGCGTCGGGACGACCAGCAGGGCGTGCATCCGCAGATTCCGCTCCGCGACCCCGGCGTTTCCCGGCGACACGCGATGCTCCGGCGCGATGCGGACGGTATCAGTGTGATGGACCTCGATTCCACAAATGGCACCATGGTGAACAACACGGAACTGCCCCCGGATTCACGCCGCCTGCTAAAAAACGGCGATGAGATCACCGTTGGTCGCTGGACGCGCATCACCTTGCGGAGCGTGAATGCATGAGTACGACGCTGCGGCCCGTGCCGCCCCCCGTCTCACTGCCGGCCCCGGCATTTCCCCGTGTGCCGTCCACGCGCCCGGCAACAGGGGGAGTAGCGACGCGCGGACGCACCCGGAGCGCGAACGAGGGCTGGACCACGCCGCGCGTGCTGCAAGCATTGCTGCTGGCCAGCCTGCTCGCCGCGATCCTGCTCTTTATCGCCGGGTTCGCCGCGCACAACGCACTGAAGCAGGATGTGCAATCGGTGGGGCGGGATTCGGTGCCGAGCATTCTCGCCGCACAGCAGATTCGTGCCTCGCTCGTGGATATGGACGCGAGCGCGGCGAATGATCTGCTCGCCGGTCCCGGTGGTTCCCGGACCGCGCGCGATAGCTATAACGCGGAGCGCTCACTGATCGGGCGGCAGGTCGCGGTTGCAGCACAGAACATCACGTACGGCAACCTCGAACGCATCCCGATTGAAACCCTGCAAGACGGCATGACTTACTATGCCGGTCTGGTCGCGCAGGCGCAGCAGCAAATCCGCGACGGCAATGGGGACAACACGCGCGCCACCTACACACAGGCGACGAATTACCTGCATGACACGCTCGTACCCGCCAGTGAACGCCTCGACGCCGTGAATACCGCCTACCTCAACCGCGCCTATGCGGATGTCGGCGGTACCAGCGTGCAATCCACGGCGTTGGTCATCCTCGCCGGGTTGCTGCTGCTCGCCGCGCTCGTCGGGGCGCAACTCTTTCTCTCGCGGCGCACGCGGCGCACGCTCAACCTGCCGCTTCTCGCCGCGACGGTCATCCTCATCGTTTTCCTCGCCAATGTGCTGGGCATCGTTTCCGCCGTGCGGGGCGATCTCAAGACCGCCAAGGCCGACGCATTCGACTCGGTTGCCTCGCTCGCCAATGCCCGCGCCCTCGTCTACGATGCGAACGGCGATCAAACGAAAGCGCTCCTCGATAAGGCGAACGCGGCGCGCTATCAGATGCAGTTCACCCAGAAAACGCAGGGCACGGATACGACCGAAGGCATCGTCAACCAACCGATCACGCCCCAACTACTTCAGGAAGCGCAATCCGTTGCCGATAGCCACGTCGCAAACCCCGGCAGCAGCCGCAAAGTGTCGTTCAAGGGTTACCTCGCCGATGAAATCAACAACATTACCTTTGGCCAGCCCGAACGCGACGCCGCGATTGCCGCGCTCACCGAGTTCGGCAACTACCAGCAAGCCGACAAGCAGATTCGTGATCTCACCGCGCAGGGCAAGGACGCGGACGCGCTCGCCCTCGCCACCGGCACGAACACCGATCAGGCACACCGTGCATCCGAGCGGTTCGATATCGCCCTCGTCAGCGCGATCAACGTGAACCGGAGCGCGTTTGACGACGCGGTAACGCGCGCGTTCGCGGATGTCGCGCCTCTGCAGTGGGAAGCACCCGCCGCCGCGTTCCTGATCGGCCTGCTCGCATTCTTCGGGTTGCAGCCGCGCCTGCGGGAATACGCAGTATGAGGCTACCGCCGGGCGGGTGGCCCAATTCGCGCCCGCCCACTGTCGGGGAGATTGACGCCGCCCTGTCGCAGTGGGACGGACGCATCCAGCAGGTGGATGAAAACCTGCTGGCACTGGAAAATCTCGACGTAGTGCAGCGGCTGAAGGGGCAGGGCTACTACCCGCCCCTCGTGCTAGAAGGGCTGACCCGAACGCGCGTCGAACCCGCGCTCGCCACACTCGACGAAATCTTCGCCCAGCGCACTGCCATCGTTGAGGTGCTCGACCAGGCGAAGGCGCTGCGCCAGAGCCTCGGTCGCTGGCCCTCCGAGCGCGCGCTGCACGAGATCGGCGCGCTGCTTTTCGGCCCCTCCGTTCGGTTGACCGAGACGAAAACGCCCCTCGCCCGACGTGGGTTGCTCACTGCGTCATCGAACGAGCAGCGACTGCCCCCCGAAGAAATGCTGGCGCGCATGACACGCGCGTACGACGAGGCGCGCGACACGATTCTCACCACGGAGCGCGCGTGGGACACGCTCGACCCGACGATTGAAGCGGCGGTGCATGAGGTGCAAACGCTGGAAGAGATGGCGCGGGCGCTTGGCACGGCAGCGGACGCCGAACTGATGCCCGTGCGGGTGCGCCTCGCTACCGCCCGCCAGCGTATCGAGCGCGACCCGCTCGGCACCGAAGTCGGGCTGACGGACACCCTCGTGCCCGTGCTGCGAGACGTGCGCGCGCGGCTCACAGCCCTGCTCACGCAGCAGATGGCAGATCAGACGGCCGCACGCCGCGCCCGTGACGACGGCGAAGCGGCGATCCTCCGCGCCCGCAGCCTGCTTGACACGATTCGCTCCGAGCAGGCGGACGCTTATGCGCGGTATTTGCGTTGTCAGGCGGAAATCACCCCCGCGAATGCCGCCGCACCGCCACCGGACGACGCAACGATCAGCGACCTCGCGGACTGGCTCGCTACGCTCGAACGCACCGCGCGCGAGAAGCGTTGGCAAGCCGCCCTGATCGGCGCCGAACGATGGGAAGGAGCAGCGCAGGTCATTCTGGCGGCAATCCGCGCCACCCGCGCCGCGTGCGACGCTCCTCTTGCCGCGCGCGACGAACTGCTGGGACGGCTCATTGCCCGGCGACAGCAAGTACAAGCGGTGATGCGCCGAGGCGTCGCTATTGACCCGGCCCTTGAACGCGAGGCTTTTGAGGCGGAAACCTTGCTTCGCCGCCGCCCGACACCGCTACCGGAAGCGGAAGCGCGTGTCGCAGCGTACGAAGGACACCTCCGCAGCGTGCTCCACCATTTGTAAGCCGCTCCACACGGTATTCGCGCGCGAAACCGCTCTGCCTCGGCTTCGTTCACACGTTATTTGGGATATCGCCAGGGCAACTGCTGTTTATTTTTCTCGATCAAGCTCTTTTGTAATTTTCGTATCATAAGTTCTGAAGTGCGTGCGATTTGCATTCCGTACGGTAGTTTGGTAACATCAAGCGAGGAGTTGCCGCTATGGCGGTAACGGCTCCGCTTGCTTGAAACACCGCTACCTACCGCCTTTCACCCTGGCGGAGAAAGGCTCCGCACGCTGTATGTCTCGCTTGCTCGCTCCGCGCGCTCTGACCGCGTTCACGCTCGTGGGCGTGCTTATGATGCGTATCTGGCTTCCGCCGTCGCCCGTCGCCCAATCCGCCGGGCCGGAGATCCGTCCCGGCGGCGCGTCTGCGGCGGGGAGCGGCCCGGTAAACACTCCGCCATTCGTGCGCGTGCTCGATGGGCGCACATTTGAAACGGTGCTGAACGGCAACCAGGTGCTTGTTACGCTTGTGGGTATTGACGTGGCGCCCGGCAACACGGACTGTGGCCGGGACGCGGCGGGCCAGTTGCAAACGCTGGCGCATGGGGGGATGCGGCTCGAAGACGACACTACCATCACGGTGGACACGCATAACCATCGCGTCTACTACGCCCTAACGAACGACGGGCGATCCGTGACGCAAGAACTGGTGCGGTCAGGGGTCGCGCGGGTAAACAGCACGGGCGACGCGGCGCACCGCTTCCCCAACGACGAGGCGGCGGCACGCGCGGCAGGCAAGGGTTGCCTATGGAACGCGGACGCCGGATCGCGCGTGCGCAGCGTGCCGAAGTCCGCGCCTGCGCTTGCCCCCCGAACGCCATCGGTCGCGGCGTTGCCACCGAACTTCGTGCAGGAAACCGTGGCGGCGGGGCTGGACTTCCCCACGGGCATCGTGTTCTCGCCCGATGGCCGCATCTTTGTCGCGGAAAAGGCGGGGGGGGTGCGCATCATCAAGAACGGGCATCTCTCTGAATATGCGCTCACCAACATCTACCAGGAGGTCAACGACTTCGGTGATCGCGGGCTGCTTGGCATCGCGCTCGATCCCGACTTCACGACCAACCATTACCTGTATCTGCTGTACACCTACGAAAACGATGTCAACAACTACGATGGCTTCAAGACCTCGCGGCTTTCCCGGTTCACCGTGGGCACCACGGGCGACCCCGACTACGCCGACCCCGCCACCGAAAAGGTGCTACTGGGCACCACCGTGGGCACGCTCGTCGGTGGGTCACCCTATGGCAAGCCCGCTGGCACGCCGATGACGGGATCGTGCGACGATTTCAAGCCCGGTACCGACTGCCTGCCCTCAGACGATAACTCCCACTCGATTGGCAGTATCGCCTTCGCGCCTGACAAAACGATGTACGTCAGCGTCGGTGACGGCGCGAGCTATGACTTCGTGGACGATAAAGCGTTGCGCGCGCAGGATTTGACGTCGTTCGCGGGCAAGCTCCTCCATATTGATCGCAATGGCAAGGGGTTTTCCGGCAACCCATTTTACACTGGACGTGTGAGCGACAATAAATCAAAGGTGTGGGCGTACGGCCTGCGCAACCCTTTCCGCTTCACCCTGAAACCGGGCACCAGCGTGCCGTTCATCGGCAATGTGGGCTGGTCAACGTGGGAAGAGATCGTCGCCGGGCCGCCGGGGGCCGACTACGGCTGGCCCTGCTACGAAGGCAACTACAAGCAGCCGGGCTATCAGGACAAAGGCACCTGCACCGAGTTGTGCGGACTGGGCACGGGCAAAGTGACCTTTGGCCTCGTGTCGTGGAACCACAATAACGCCTCCTCCGCCGTGATTGGCGGCGCGTTCTACACCGGTACGGCCTTTCCACCACAGTACCAGGGCGCGCTGTTCTTTGGCGATTACGGCCAATCGGTGATCCGCACGCTCACCGTACATGACGACAACACGCTGGCGACCGGCCCCACCGATTTTTACACGAGCGCGGATGGCCCGACGCAGTTCATGATGGGGCCAAACAACGATATGTACTACGTCGCGATCAACGCGGGCGAGGTACGCCGCATCTTCTACGAAACCAACGTGCCCGTCGCGGTCGCAGTCGCGACGCCAAACAGTGGCGCGACGGCCCCGCTCACGGTGCGGTTTTCCAGCGCGGGGTCGAGCAACCCGAACGGCGACCCACCCCGCTTCTCGTGGGACTTTGGCGACGGTGCGGCCCCCGTCACCGACGCGAACCCCACGCACACCTACACGGCGACCGGCACGTTCACGGTGACGCTCACGGTGTTCGACAACGCGGGCAATGAGCGTCAGACGCAAACGACCGTAACGGTGGGCGCGGCCCCGGTGGTGACGATCACATCCCCCAAGGCGGGCGACAGCTACGTAATCGGCAGCACATCGGGCACGGGCTATGATCTGATCTACAGCGGCAGCGCGCAGGAAGCGGACGGCACGCCCATCTCCGCCGATAACCTCTCATGGAAAGTGATCCTGCACCATTGCCAGGGCACGTCCTGTCATGTGCATTACCTCGTGACGAACAATGGCACCGACCACGGCACCTTCACCCCGCCGCAACACGAGGATAACTCGTACACTGAGGTCGTGCTTACCGCGAAAAGCCGCACGGGCGTCGAGGGTTCGCAATCGCTCACGCTTCAGCCCCAGAAGGTGCCGATCACCATTACCACCAACCCACCCGGCTTGCCTATCGTCTACGGTGGCACCGCCTACATGGCCCCGTACATGGTGAATGCGATCGTGGGCGGGCAACGCACCATTGAAGCGCCCTCGTCACAGGACTACACCTTTCTCGCATGGTCGGACGGTGGCACGTCGCAGCACGACATTTACGTGAACCTCGACCATGACCAGAACGGTCAGCCAATCCACACCTACACGGCGACCTATAAAGCGGTGCCGCCCGCGATCACGGGGGTCACCCCGAATACCGGCGTGGCCGCCGGTGGCGCCAGTGTGACGATCACGGGCAGCCACCTCGCCACCGGGGGCACGCCTGTCGTGAAGTTCGATGGTACCGCCGCGACGAATGTGAGCGTGACCGGTGGTGCCGCGCTTACCGTCACCGCTCCGCCCCATGCACCGGCGCCAGTAACGGTGAGCGTCACCACGGCGGGCGGCACCGCGACCACGACCTTCACGTACAGCGCGAATCCAGCGCCAACGATCACGACCGTCAGCCCAAACGTGGGCGGCACGTCCGGCGGCACCATCATCACGATCACGGGCAAGAACTTCGTGCGTACCGGAACGACAGCGGTGGCTTTTGGGAGCACCGCAGGCACAAACGTCCGGGTGGTAAACGACACGACGATCACGGTAACAACCCCTGCACATGGGGCGGGGCAGGTAGACGTGGACGTGACCACTGGCGGCCAATCAGTGGTGGTGGCGAAAGCATTCACCTATGCCGCCCCGCCTACGATACCGCCTACGCATCCAGGTGGCAGAATTGTTCCTGAAGTGCCGAACGCGACGCCCGCGCCGCAGCCCTCCGCGCCGCCCGATCTGATCGCGACGCCGGATCCCGTACCAGCGCCGCATTAGCGACATCGTCACCGTAGTTCAATATGGCTTCGGGCTTCGGTTATCCCGCTCTCCCCACCATTGGGAGAGCGGGAGCGCAAGCACTCTTCAAACCGGCAGTGCAAGGGATACGTCTCCCAAACCAAAAAACAACCTTTAGCGGCAAATACATCCCGGATTATTTAATCTGTGATATGATCGGGTATGGTATGGGCACCACGTTTCGCCACATCGGTCTTTATTACCTTGAGTGCAACTCTTTTCCGACTTCGAGGAAGAAAGGTTGCGCGCCATGCTGGTGCATCCCACCGTTTTCACTCGCCAGATGCCAAAGGTCAGCGTCGTCATTCCCACACTCAACGAGGCAGTGAACCTGCCACATGTTCTGCCCCGGATTCCCACCTGGGTCAATGAGGTCATCATCGTAGATGGGCGGTCCACGGACGATACCATTGCCGTTGCCCGCGCGCTGATGCCGCAGGTACGGGTGGTGATGGAGGAGCAACCGGGAAAAGGGGCGGCGTTGCGGGCGGGTTTCGCGGCGGCGACGGGGGACATCATCGTGATGCTCGACGCGGATGGCTCGACCGACCCCGCCGAGATCACCGGGTACGTCGGTACGCTCCTCACCGGCATTGATTTCGTCAAGGGGTCACGCTTCATGCAGGGCGGCGGCACCGCCGACATGCCCTTTATTCGCCGGTTTGGCAACGGCGTTTTCGTGCTACTCGTGCGCCTCCTCATTACACGCAACAAGTTTTCCGACCTATGCTACGGCTATAGTGCGTTCTGGCGCGAAGTGGTGCCCGTACTGCAACTCGACGGCGACGGGTTCGAGGTCGAAACGCAGATGAACATCCGTGCCTTGCAGGCGGGGCTGAAAGTGGCGGAGATGCCGAGCTTCGAGGCTCCGCGTGTGCATGGCGAGGGGCGGCTGCGCACGATCCCTGATGGGTGGCGGGTGTTGCGCACTATCATACGCGAATGGTTGCGTCCGGTGGTACGCGGGCCGGTCGCGATCTCCCGTCCCTGGGCGGAACCGGCGCCCCCGGTTGAAGGGCCAGTTTTTCTGCGTCGCCGCGCGGCGGACTACGGCATCGTCGGACACGAACATCCTCCCGAAATGCCTCGCCGACGTGGGTCTGACCGTCAGCCCAACACGGTGAATAGCGCGTCGGTTGGCGAGGACCGGGCGCGCGAGAGTTAATGGGTCAGGGCCGCGCGTATCGCGTTCGGCGATGCGTCACCCCCTGATGCGTCCAGCATCGCCGTGATGCCCCGCGCGAGCGTGTAGCGGGGCTGCCACCACCCTTCACCGATGATCTTGTCATTGCTGAGGCGCGAGAAGTACACATCACCGGCCCGCGCGGGCGCGTATGCGAGCGCGGGCGTGATGCCAAGCTCCGCAGCAATGGTCTGTGCGAGGGCGTTCACGGTTGTTTCCGTGCCACTGGCGATGTTCCACAGGCCGCTGTCCGGCAGCGTGATTGCGGCACGCGCGGCATCGGCGACATCCGCGACATACACGAAGTCGCGTACCTGGTGGCCGTCGCCGTGAATCATCAGGGGCAAGCCGCGCCGGAGCCGTTCGACAAAAATCGCGACGACTCCGCCATCCGTACCGGCGCGCTGACGCGGCCCGAACACATTCGCGGCGCGCAGAATCGCGTACGGCACCCCACTCAAGGCAACATAAAACTCCGCCGCGAGCTTATGCACCCCGTAGGGGCTAAGTGGCGCGGGCAGAGTTGTCTCGTCCGCGCGCGCAGTCGTGTCACCATAGACCGCCCCGCCCGACGAAAAGAACACGAACTTGCCGACGGCCGTTTCGCGGGCGAAATGCAACAGATGCTCCGTGCCCACGAGATTCACGGCGCGATCATGTGCGGGGTCGGCGACGGAACGTGGTACGGCAGTCTGCGCGGCGCAATGCACGATCGCGGCATACCGCTCCCCGGTAAAGACCGACGCGAGCGCGCGGTCGTCACGCGTGATATCCGCCTCGATCAATCTTGCCTCTGGAGGCACACTGGCGCGGTCGCCACCGGAAAGATCGTCCACCACCGTGACCCGCCAGCCCGTGCGCAACAAGCCATCGACGATGTGGCTCCCGATGAACCCTGCGCCCCCGGTGACAAGAACATGTTGCCCGATTCCCTGCATATTTGTCCCCCTTGCTACCCTTCCCCGGCTATCCATTCGAGAAGTGTGCTTCGGCATGTTAACCATACGTTAAACACACAATACTCAAAAACCCTTGAATCCTGTCCTATTTTAGTTGTATAATCATTTCGTTGTCGAGAGGCTACAGTTACCTAGCTGTAGCGCAACGAAGTCGTCGAGAATGGTTCAACTTCGGGCAAACCCATCGTGAGGTGGGGGCGCAAAGCCACGGATCTCTCCCAATGTATGGGGGAGACTGCCGGGTTGCCAGTACTGCTCCTGCTTGAGCGGATGCACGGCAACCCCCACACCTGGGGGGAAAGAGATGCAGTTTCAGTCCGGCCCATTGTCGCGCGCACCGTTTACGATCATCATGGCGGTTCTCATGCTCTTTACCACCGTTGCGCTTTCCCCACCCATGACTGTTACCGCCGCCGTTCCCGCCGCCGCCCCGGCACCTCACAGCGGCACGACACTACAAAACGGCTCCGCCACGCCCGCGCCGCAACCCGCTCCCCATCCCGCAGGCGCGACAGTGGCCCCGCTCGCGCTCGGCGTCACCGGCCCGTGGGACGTGGGCGCGCGCATGGACGCGACTGCGCAACTCCTGGGCGCCACGCCAAAGATCGAGGAAGTGTATCAGGACTGGGCACATCAGGGCTTTTTGGCGCCGAACATGGACGCGATCGTAGCCCGTGGCGCCACGCCGGTACTCAGTTGGGAGCCGGAAGACTACACGAAAGAGCCGAACCCGCAGCCGAACTACACGTACGCGAAGATCATCAGCGGCACGTACGACGCCTACATTCATCAGTTCGCGCGTGACACCAAAGCATGGAACAAAAAGCTGTACCTCAAGTTCGCCGCCGAGATGAACATCCAGGTGTACCCGTGGGGCGTTAACAACCCGGGGAGCGGCAACACGAGTGCGCAGTTCGTGACCATGTGGCGGCATGTGCATGACATCTTCACCCACGAGAGCGTGACGAACGTGGTCTGGGTCTGGTGCCCGAACGTCATTATCACGCCGTCCGTGCCCTTTAAGGACGTGTACCCCGGTGACAGTTACGTGGATTGGGTGGGCCTCGACGGCTACAACTGGGGTACGCTGCGCATCGGCTGGCAGACATTCGGGCAGGTATTTGGTGAATCATACAATGGCCTGCTCGCGCTGACGAGCAAGCCGATCATGATCTGCGAGATCGGCGCGAATGAATCGGGCGGCAGCAAGGCGCAGTGGATCACGCAGACGTTTCTCACCGACATTCCCACGCACTACCCCCGCATCCGTGCCGTGATCTGGTTCGATGAGGTGATGGAAACCGACTGGCGCTTCAACTCGTCCGCGTCCTCACTCGCCGCCTTCAAAAGCGTCGCGCAAAATCCGCTCTATGGGGGCCGTCTCCCGTAACGCGTTCCGCAGATCAGGTATACTTTCCGGCGTCGCTCTCTGACCGGGCGACGTCTTTTCGCACGGCGCCAAAGGCGGCTCGCGGGACCATGCGAACGAAAGGGAGAGAGGAAGCGCGGGTGACACGTACCGGGAGAGGGGGCATTGCAGCGCCCTCGCCATCCATCCTATCCTCACAGGAGACGCCCCGGATCGGGCGTCGTACCGCGCTCACCTTGCTCTCACTTGCCCCGCTCACGGCAATCGCGGCATGTGGGGGCAAAGCGCGCGTGGACAGCGCCGCGGCGTCGCCCACCGGCCTAATCGCCCTGGGAGCGTGGGTCGCGGGGGGGCCGTGGGACAGCACGCACCTCGATGGCTTCGTGCAGCTTGTCGGGGTGACGCCGGGCGTCTACACCTGGTATCAGGACTGGGTCCACGGCGACTTCGATCCCATCCCTGCCGAAAATATCCTCGCGCGCGGAGCGACGCCGGTACTGACCTGGATGCCGGAAGACTACACACTGGAAGGCAAGCCGCAACCCGATTACACCCTGGATGCGATCACGAGCGGCGCGCACGACGCCTTTATCCGGAATTTCGCCAACAACGTTGCCGGGTGGGGTAAGCCACTGCTCCTCCGCTTCGCACATGAGATGAACGACACCTACTACCCGTGGGCGGTCGGCGCGAACGGGAACAAAAACAAGCAGTACGTGCCGATGTGGCGGCATGTGCGTGACATTTTCAACGATGTGGGCGTGGAAAACGTGCGCTGGGTGTGGTGTCCGAATGTGACGTTCAACGGCGCGCGCGCCTTTGACTCGCTGTATCCGGGCGACGACTACGTGGACATCATTGCCCTCGATGCATACAACTTCGGCACCGCGCAACCCTGGTCGAAGTGGGCGTCGTTTTCGACGATCTTTCGTAAGTCCTATGACGCGATCATTGATATCACCGACAAGCCGTTGATGATCGGGGAGATGGGGTGCGTGGAGCAGGGGGGCGACAAAGCGGCGTGGATCACCCAGGCGCTCCTGAAAGACCTTCCGGGCCGCTTTTCGCGTGTGCGCGCGGCGGTATGGTTTCACGAGAACCGCGCCCCCGCCGAAGGGGATTGGCGCGTGGATACCTCCACGGACTCCCTTGCCGCTTTTCGCGATGCCGTACAGTCGTCGCACTATGGGGGCCGGTTCCCGTAGGCGGTTGGTTCCTGTAGGGGGTGGCGCCGAGCATTTTACCCGCCTGACGCGAGGGCCAGCAACCGGGCGGCAATGATCACGACGCCCACGAGAAAGAGCGGAACGACGACGATCAGCAAATCCTGTGCGAACGGCCGGTAACGGTCGCCCGCCCCGCGCGCGACTTCCCGCACGAGAAAACAGAGGATCAGGGCGATCACGACCACGCTCGCGGCGGCAGCCGTCAGGGCAGGGCTGTCGGCGATGTGGTTCATGCGCTCGGTGACGCCCACGTTCATGCCGAGCCTCCCTGCCGCGCCGCCCTCATCGCCCATTCCTGAGCGCGAGCGCGGGCAGCACGAGGTACAGGCCAAGATTCGCCACGATGTGCGCCACGGCAACGCCAAGCACCGAGCGCGTGCGCCGCACAATCCAGGCAAACCCGATGCTCATCGCAAAGGCGACCGCCACGGTTGTAAGCGAGCGCGACTCGATTTGTAGCGCGGCGTACAGCCCGCTCACGTAGAAAATACCCGGTCGTCCGAGGGCGACGATGGCCGTTTCCTGGAGCAGGCCGCGAAAGATGGCTTCGTCCAGCGCCCCGGCGAGGCAGAGCGAGAGCACCCCGACGGCGGCTTCGCCGGCCGTTTCCGCGAGCGGGGCGGGCTGTAAAAGGAGGTAGACGAAGCCACCAAGCGGCACGCCGAGAAAGCCAATACCGAGTTGCCACCGCCACCCCGCCCCGGTGATGTTCGCTTCCGCAGGAGCGAGACCGAGGCGGGAGAACACGGCCGCCAGCGCCGCGAGCGCTGGCACGTACACCAGCAGCGGCCAGACGTACGACGAAAGCAGTCCGAGCGGTAGCCCGAGGCTGACCACGCGCAGGAGCGGCACGAGCGTAAGCGCGAGGGCAAACACGCGGGCGGTGAACGGGGCGATGCCCGCGTACCACACGAGCGCGCCCGCCGTCAGGAGCAGCACCACCGTGGCGACCCGCAAGTGGTCGAAGGCAATCGCGCTTTCGGCGCTCACCACCGCGAGAAACACACCGCCCCAAACGAGCGCCGGGGCGAAGCGGAAGTGGTGCGAAGCGCGCACTCGGCTCATGGGTTGCCCGCAGGCAACGAGGGCAACGAGGGCGAGCCACTCGCATCCGTCAGGGCGGCGGGTACGGCGAGTGTAGCAACGGAGGCGGCAGCGGCGTCCTCGGCAGGCAATCGCCACCGATGCAAGCCGAAGGGCGCGGCGATCCGTACGACTGCCGGTGCCATCAGCACCGCCTCGACCACGACCGCCGCAAGCCAGCCCAGCGTCAACCCCGTGAGGCCACCGAGAACCGCGCCACCTGCCGCCCCCGCGAGTTCGAGGCACCCGCCCGCGAAGATGCGCGCGGACGCAGCCAGCACCCGGCTTTGAATGCGACAGGCCGCGACGTAGTGATCCTTGATAATCAGGGCGAACACGCCCAGCGTCAGCACGCGGAGCGGCGTGCTGGCGTACGTGGCATATGCCGTGCCAAAGAGCCGCAGCACCAGGGGCGCGGCGACCCACAGCACGGCATTCGTCAGTAGCCCGCTGACGGCAGCGATGCCGAGTGTGAAGCGTGTTTTGCGGGCGAGCGCGGCGGGGTCCGCCGCGCCCACGGCGTACAGCACCACGGTCAGGGCGAGGGGCAGCGTGAACACAAACCCCGCGATCATCCACGCGGCGTAAAAGTAGGCATTCACGGCGGCGGACAGCGTGACCGTGACGATCAGCGGCAGCATCAGGTGGGAAAACTGAAGGGAAAGATTCAGGCCGTGATGACCGAGCGCCGCCCGCCGGAAATCGCGGAGCAGCGCCCAATCGGGGCGCGTGCGGTGCAGCGGCACCCGGCGCAACAGGGCCACGCCCGCAAGCGCGCCGAGCGAGAGCGCGTTACCAATCGTCCAGGTGGCGTAGATTGCCAACCCGAAGGTGCGCGCGGACCAGAACGCGAATACGCCGAGCGCGGTGAGCTTCGCGGCGGAAAAGACGAAGTTGCGCGCCAGTTGCAAACCGCCCCGCATCATGCCGATCAGCGCCTGATCGAGCACCAGCGTGAGCGCGGTGAGCGCGGCGCCGACCGCGAACAGCATCACCGCGCCGACGCTTGCCCCCAGGGGCCGGAAATCAGGCGAGAGCCAGGGCGCAATCAGGGCGAAACCCACCCCAAGTACGCCCCCGGTCACTGCGGTAACGATGCTCGCGGTGGCGATGAGCGGCCCTTCTGCCCCGCGTCGTTGTGGCAGTTCACCGATCAGCAGCGTTCCCAGGCCCAGCATCCCGACGGTGCCAAGCAACGTCATCGCACTGATCGCCGCGCTTGCCAGCCCCACCTCCCCCGTGGAGTATTGCCGCGCCGCCACCCACCAGTACACAAAGCCCAGCACGCTCGTCACGGCGGTCGCGCCCACGAGTGAACCGGCGTTCGCGATAATTGCCCGATACGCCGCGCCCCCGCGTTGCCAGATTGCCCAGCTTGCCCATTGCCCCGGTTTTCGCTCGCTTGTGATGCTCATGCGCGTCTCACCTTATCGCTCCAGCGTCGCGCGGCGGTACACGAGTCCATCCGCATTCGCGCGATACAGTAATGCCTCAATCGTTTGCGCCTCCCCTTGCGGTGGCGACAGAGACACCGCCATTTCCCATGTCTCGCCCGGTTGCAGGTCGAGGGTTTTCCACTCCCGCACGGGAGCGCCATCCGCGCGCACCCGCAAAATATACGTCATCGGAGTTCCCTCCTCATTGCGAATGCCGATGCGCACCTGCCCGCTCTCCACGGGGAGAAGCCACAACTGGGTAAACGTCGTGGTCGGCGCGCGCACCGCCCCCAGGTAGGCTACACCGACCGCCCCGGCAAACACGAGCGCGGCCAGCCCGAACAGCGCCCCCTGCCCCGGCGTGACACGGGCCAGACCGCGCGATGCCGGTTCCGGGGAGACCAGTGAGGGAACTGCGCGGCGGCGGCGCCGTGCCACTGCCACCGCGCCCAGCGTAATCGTACTGAGCAGGATGGCCCAGGTGAGCGGCGTCAATCCCCACGGCGTCCAGTTCAGGGCGAAGCCGCCGAGCGTGGCGATCATCGTGCTCCCGGCAACGCTTCCCAGCGCCCACTCCAGACGCCGCAGGCTCGCGCGCCCGATCAGCGCGGCAGTCACAGCGTACCCCGGCACGGCGACGGCAAAGGGGAGGCCGGGCACGACGCGAAAGAGCGGGTTGGGAAGCGGCGCGACGGCGAGCGCCACGACGATCAGAGTCAGCGCCGTGACCACCGTGAGGTCGTCCGGGCGTTTACGCGCCACCGGATACCGCCTTGACATCGTAGATCACGATATCGCCGCTATCGAAAACGCGCGAGACATGGGCGACATGGTCGAACTTTTCCACCGCGAGGGGGGAGACCGGCGCGGTGCGCGGCGCCCCGTCCGCTTCCCCCTGCTGAATGTAAAAGCCAAACAACGGCAGCCCTTGCGTGATGCGGCGGTCAATCACGAGGTATCGCAGTTGCGCCCGCTTCAGCGCGTCCTGTACGTCGTCAGTATCGGTGAGCGAGAAGAACACGGGCGAGAGATCAACGTGGTTCGCGAGTTCGGTGATCGTGTATTGCTCGCCGTACGTGCCCATGAGCACGGTATTGACGCGATCCGCGCCGATGCGATGGTTCGGCCCCAGGTACTGAAGCGCCCATGCCGCCGCCGTTAACCCTTCCGGCTCGATAGAGCGCGCGTCGGCCCCCACCAGGTACGGCCCCGGCAACCGGGCGACGGATGGCCCGTACCCCGTCACGATGCCACCGAGAAACAGCAGGGTGGCAAACCCGGCGAACGCGAGCAGCGTCCCCCGGCGGAGCAGTTGGTTGAGCCACGCCCACCAGTGTGCCAGACCGACCGCCAGCACGAACATGAGCGCGACAAACAGAAAGGCCACCGCCCGGCTGGAAATCTCCGCGCCGACACTCGTGAAGCGCAGGGCCAGGGTCGCAGGGTAGACGAGCGCGCCCGCGCCGAGCGCGAGCGCGAGCGCACTCCCCCGATGGCGCAACCAGATTCCCCACAACCCGAACGGTAAGCCGCCAAGAATGGCGAACACCGAGCCGAAGCCGACGAACTGCTCCCACTTCGGCTGCACCTGGCCGCCCTCGGCCTTGAACAACTGGCGGCTTTGCTGCTCCCCGGTCACGAGGCGCACGAACTCACGTAACCCGTTATTGATCGGCGCCGCGAGGTACGTCACGACAATGGTCGCGGCAAACACCAGCCAGACGAGGCACATCAGAAACGTGAAAATCGTCAGGCCCGCAGGGTTCGGTTCATCGTGGCGATGAACGCGGAACACGCGCGCGAGCAACCGCACCGCCGTCCAGAGCGCGAGAAAAAGCAGCAGGATGTACGAGGTGACGTGGTGGCTCACGACCGTGACCACGACCGCGAGAAACGAGGCCGCGAGCCACACCGCTCGCGGTCCCGGCGGCGTACGCGCGGCCCGCACAAAGGCAAACAGCGCGAAGAGCGCAAAGGGGAGCGCGAATGATTCGTACGCGAACTGCGAGTCGAAAAACGGAAAACTGGGGTTGGCGAGGTATAGCGTGGTCCCGACACCCGCGATCCATGCGGACTGGCCGATTTCCTCGAACAGCAGGTACAACGCCAGCGCCAGCACAAGATGCGTCGCGCCCACCACGACAATGCCCGCCCCGAAGAGAGACAACCCCGTGAGGCTGCCCACGGCGCTCGTCGCGTTTTCCAGACCGGAAAAAATCGGGCTGACGGGCAGCAGCGGGTTTTCCCGGAACAGGTGATGGCTGTGTGCAATGTCGTTGGCGGTACGCCAGTGCAGCAACTCGTCGTAGAGCGTGAAGCCGAACGGGCTTTGCATCAGTTTCAGGGTATACAGTGCGAACGTTTGCAGCACGATGCACCCGGCCCGCTCCACGCGCGAAATCCCCGACACTGCGAGGCGCACGGCGGCGGGCACGAACACGAGCAGCAGGCCGATCCAGAAAAAGATTTCCGTGCCACCATTGCTCCACCGCGCCCCCGTGTACGCGACCGCGACGCAAAGCGTGCCCAATGCCGCGATGAGGCTCAGGGCCGGCAACCAGCCCCAGGACACCGATGACACAGACGCATCGGGTAGCGCAGGCGACGCGACGGACGCGGACGACGCCGGAGCATCGCGTGCGGCGAGGGGCACGGCGCGGTGGGGCGGAGATGGCGACTGTGTGATCGCTCCGAACACCTTTACGCTCCTCATCCCGGTTGCCGCACCATGATCACTCACACGATAAGATTAACATAACTACAGCGTGCTCCCTGCTACTTGCGCACGTCATGCACGGGCAGGAGGATGCGCTACCGCGTTCAGCAGCGAGTCATAGACGGCTTCCAGTCGTTGCACCACGCTGTGCGCCTGAAAACCGGCGACCGCGCCGCTTCCCCGCCTCGCCCATGTGTGCGCGCAGGCCCACGTCGGCAAGCAGGCGCGTGATCGCGGCTCCCAACGCCTCGGCATCGCCCTGTGGCACGATGATGCCCGTTTCGCCATCGGCGACGATATCCGGCAAGCCACCGCTGCGGGCGGCAATCACGGGTCGCCCCATCGCCATCACCTCCATCGCCACCGTCGGGCAGGGGTCGGGCCACACGGAAGGCACCAGCCCCAGCAAGCAACGGTTCCATGCCCCCATCACGGCATCATGTGGCCAGTTTTGCAGCACGCGCACCCTCGGTGGCAGGGTTTCGGGAGTTTCGCCGCGTGGCCGCCCGATGCAGACGAGGGGGGGCGCGTCCGCCAGCCGCGCATAGGCGTCGAGCAGCACGCCGATGCCCTTCTCGCGCGTCAGATCGCCGACAAAGAGCAGGAAGTCCCCTTCGGGCAACTGGCTCAGGTATTCCGCGATGCCCTCATCCGTAGGTGGCACACCGGCATTGTCGGGCACGAAATTGGGGATCACGGCGTGCGGCAACGCCGTGCCGCTGAGGCTGTTACCATCGGCGACTGCCTGGCTGACCGGCACGAAAAAATCCACTGCGGCGCGCTCGGCGTGGCCCATCGTCCAATTTGCCAGCACGGTCGGCGGGCCGGTCAGGGCGCCGTAATGGTCTCGCGCGCAGCCGAGGCACTTGGCGAACCCCGGCCCACTACAGAGCGTGTCGTGGTACATCAGCCGCTTTTTCGCGCAACGCAGGCTGTAATCGTGCAAAGTAAGCACGAGCCGCGCGCCGCTCCACCGCTTGAGCGGCAGAAAGGAATGCACGAGCCAGTTGTGCGCGTGAACGATCTGGGGCCGCTCCCGGCGAATGATCGCGGCGAGCGCGCGCGTGGTTTCGGGGTCCGGCGCGGGGGGGGCAAAGGTGCGACCCGTCGTATAGACCAACCGGCCCAACCGCTGCGTGGTGGCGGGCACCCGATAGACGCGCACCACGCCATCGAGGGCAAATGCCGGTTGGTCGGGTTGGGCGAGCGTGGCGACCGCGACCGCGTGTCCCCGCTCCGCGAGGGCGGCGCTCAGATTGCGCACATGCTGTTCTTCGCCGCCGATCACCGGCGGGTAGAACTGCGTGAGCATCAGGATGCGCATGGCGAAGCCCCCAGCACCTGTGTATAGACGGCCCGCACCGCATCAGCGCACTCGTCCCATGTTGGCAAGGCGAAACCGGTGGGAATCAGTGGGTCGCGCAGTTGCTCCACGATAGCCGCCGCGACCTGCGCGGGCGCGCTCGTCAACGGGATTGCCCGCACTAGGCCGTCCGCCGCCAGTTCCGACAGCCCGGAGGTGTCCGCCACCAGCACGGGACGACCGAGCGCGAGCGCCTCCATCACCGAAACGGGGTGCGCCTCGTACTCACTGAGCAGCATCACCAGCGCGGCCTGCGAGAGCGTCATCGCCAACTCCTGTCGCTCGGTTGCGGGAATGGCGCGAATCTCTACCCGGTCGCTCACGCCCGCCGCCCGCGCGATGCGCCGCAGTTCGACCTCGTACGGCCCCGTGCCGAGGATGAGCAAACGAGCGTCCGGCACCTGTGCCCGCACGAGGGGCAGCGCCGTGATTGCATGGTGGTGCCCCTTGTATCGTTCGAGGCGGCCGATGGAGACGAGCAACGTGCCATCGGGCGCGGGCGCCGATTCCGGCAGCGGCGGCAGATGTGAGCCATTGCGGATCACCGTGAAGCGGTCGGCGGGCAGACGCAACCGACGGGCGAAGTCCCGCGCCTCGAAGCGGCTCACCGTGATAATGCGCGCCGCCCCCGCGAGCAGGGGCCGCAGCGCCTGCCATTGCGCGCCCCGCGCAGCATTGCGCACCGGCGACGAGTGCCCGCCCGTGTGCGAGGTGACGACGTACGGAATGCCCGCCCGCCGTGCCGCCAGCATCGCCAGCGGCGGCACGAGCGCGTGAAACCCCTGCACATGCACGAGGTCCCAATCGCCCCGCCGAATCACCCGCGCGATCTGAGGCGCGAAGTAGTAATCGCGCCGCGCGGGATACGCCGGCACCCGCAGGATACGTACGCCGTTCACTTCCTCCTCGGCGGGCAAGTCCCCGGCGCGGTCCGTCGCGAGTACGGTGATCGCCACGCCGTTGCGGGCGAGGCGGCGCGCGACCTCGTAGACATGCGTTTCGATGCCGCCCATCTCCGGGAAGTAGCGGTTGGTCGCCATCAGCACGCGCGGCAGGCGATCAGGAGGCATCCACTGCTCCCTTTCCACCCCAGCGGCTATTCCTGCGCCAACGGGTGTACGTCCCCTTCAAATAGCCCGCCACCGTCCAGGTGAACCCGACAGTGATCGCAGCCGCCCGCGCGAGGCCCGCGACATCCCGCCGCACCAGCGTGTCCGTGAGGCCACGCAACACCCCGGCAGGCAGGGTGTGCAGCGTGTACGACCGCTCGGTCGCCAGCCCGTCGCGCGTGCCGACGAAGCCGATCACCAGCGCCTTCGACAATCCTTCCGCGTAGCAGCGGGAGCACAGGTAGCGCCAGTGCGCGCGACTGGCGGGCACACGATGCGCGATGTGGGCGTCGGGGTCGAACAACAAGACGCGGTCGGGCCAGTGTTGCTGCGCGCGAATGCACAGTTCGGTGTCTTCATCGCCCAGAGGCACCGTGCCCACGCGCCCAATGCCATCGCGGAAGCCGCCCACCGTCTCGAACACCTCTTTACGCATCATCAGACAGCCCCCAAAGGTGTTGCGCACGGGCGTGACTACGGTAGGCAAGCCCCGGTAGGAGCATCCAACCACCCAATCGAACTCGGACGGAAACCAGCGGGGGCGCGATCCTTCCCACGCGGGTTCGATCCAGCCACCCGCACCGAGTACATGGGGGTCGGCGCAGCGGCGCGCGAGGCGCGCGAGCCAGTCGGGGGTGGCGATGGCATCGTCATCGAGAAAGGCGATGAGCGGCCCGGCCGCCGCAGCGATGCCCGTGTTGCGCGCACCGGAAAGACCCTGAATACCGGCGCTCGGAATCGCCCGCACACCGGCAATCTCCGCCCGCACGCGGGCAAGCAGGGCGTCGTTGTGGTCAATCACGAGCAGAATCTCCGCCGGGCGCACTGTTTGCCGCTGGAGCGACGCGACCGCCTGCAGGATGTCCTCCCAGCGCTTCTCGGTGTACGCGCAGATCACTGCGGATACCGGCGGCGTTTCGTCATGCGTCATCGTGATCATTGCGCCTCCCTTGCGTGATACTCCGTACACGACGCACCGCGCGCCAGACACCCGCGCGCGCGCGCTCCAATACGCGCGCCCGCAACGGCGTGGGCGTGGTGAGCAGTGCCGCGAACTGGTCGCGCGTGGTGTCCGCCGTGACGATCAGCCGAGACAAGGCAAAGGGGTCATCGGTCGTCCCACTCATCGCGTATCGTACCGCGCACGCGGAGGTATAGCCCGCCGCCTGTACCGCCCGCCGGTTCGCGGCGGAGAAATAGCCGAAGGGGTACGCGAAGCTCTCGGTGGTGATGCCGGTATGCGCGGCGATCACCTGCCGGGGCACCGTGATCTCCCGCTCGGCAACGTGCGCAGGAAGCACGTCGAGTTGCGGATGCGTCTGCGTGTGCGCGCCGATCTCGATGCCCGCCGCGATGACATCGCGGATTTGATCCCACGTCAGGAGTGGTCGGCCCGCTTCGCCTTCTCGCGTGAGCCACGTACTGGTGCCGCCAATGGAGCCGGTCGTGAGGTACAGGGTCGCGGTCATGCGCCGCGCATCGAGCAACGGCAACGCTGCCGTGTGGAAATCGGCGAAACCGTCGTCAAAGGTGAGGGCGACGGGCCGGGACGGCAACACCGCTGCACCGACAATCGCGGCGCGCAGCTGCGATACCGTGATCGCGGTATAGCCCTCGGCGGCGAGGTGGGCAAGGTGCGCCGCGAATTGCGCCGGGGCCACAACCCAGCGGCGAAAACGCGGGTGCGCCTCCGTTGCGATGCTGTGGTACATCAGAATCGGTACCAGTCTGTACTCCGTTCACGTATGAATGACATCACTACAAACATACACTACCGGGGAGAAAAACGCAACTCGTGAGCGTGCGTTACATCGGGCTGATGCATACGCGATCTGCCGGGAACTCACCCCCCGGCCCCATCCCCTCGTCACTGCGCCACCCGGCCTGATGACACTACACCTGTGTGGCATCAACGAGCGGCATGGTGCGCAGTGGCGAGAGGGCGGAGATATCCAACGACGGGGAATCGCCGAGGATCATCGCGGCAAGGTTCTCGGCGATGGCAGGTGCGTGCATCACACCGTGTCCACTGAACCCGCACGATGCCCAGACCTTTGGGTTTTCCGTCTGCCCGACGAGCGGGTGATGATCGAATGTCACCTCGTAGTACCCAGTCCAGTGCATCGCGGGTTGGGTGACGGCGGCAGTCGGCATGTGCGCCGCGAGCCACTCCCGTACACGGGGCCAGTCGTTGGGGTCACCAGGGCTGACGATCATCAACTGCCCGTCGCGCTCGCGAAAGACCCAGCCACCGCTGATGTCAATAGTCAGGGGCGTCATTGCCGGGAGGGGAAAGGCGGGAGCCACGGTAAACACACCCCGCTCGCTCGGCGTCACCGCGAGCGCCACGCCGAGCGACGCGCCAACCGCCCGTGACCAGATACCGCACGCGACTACGACCGTGGAGGCCCGCGATACCCATGTTTCCCGCGTTTCCGCCGGTTCGCCCGATTCTCCGAAGCGGAACGTCGCGCCGCCCTCCTGCGCCGCCGCAATCAGGGCCGCGCGCACGGACGGTGGATGGTACACGCCGTCGAGCGGGCAGAAATTCGTTCCCGTGATGCCCTCCTCCGCGAAAAACGGCAGCCTGGTGCGTACGTCGGGGTGCGAGATCGGCAGCCCGTATGCGCGCTGAATGTCGGCGCGACGCGCCAGTTCGGCGGCGCCTTCAGCATCACTCGCGGTATGCAGATAGCCGGTTTGTCGCCAGCGAATGCGGTCACCGAGCGCGACGAACGTGGGCAGCGACGCCAGCGAGAGGCGGATATTCAGAGGGTTCTCAAACTGCGTGCGGAAGCCACCGGTCGCACGCTCGGAAGAAGCCACGTCCCGTGGGAGGGGATCGAGTACGACCACGTCGCGCTGGCGGCGTCGCGTGAGCGCCCATGCGAGCGATGCACCCGCCACGCCGCTACCGAGAATCACAATCATCGCGCTTGCCCCCAATCGCGGTAATCGTGCGTCACCGCCTCCGGCTCATCGGCAATAGCCCCGTCATCATCGGCGACATCGAAACCCGTGCGTGCCATCCGGCGTGATCGGGATTGTATCATTGCCTCATCGGTATCATTGAGCAGCCGCCCGGACGTCACCCACACTGTTTTCGTGCAGCGGACGCACGATGAGAATGTAAAATTATCCGCAATGTCGTTTACCTGCCCTTTACAGATCAGTTACGGTTCCGGCACAATTCCGTAGGCGGACAATGACTCGATCATACCGTACTGTCCGCCCTGCCCGCCATGAACCGGTGGATCAACCATATTGGGAATGTCTCGCTGACCGACATCACCAGGTGTGGAGGAACTCCATTCATGCCTTTGCGCAATATCCCGTACAAGTACATCGTCGCGGCGGTGTTCGTTTCCGGGCTGTTCATGGACATCATGGACTCAACGGTGGTCAATGTGACGCTGCCGACCCTGGGACGCGAGTTTCATGCCGCCAATACAACGCTTGAATGGATCATTACGGGCTATCTGCTCAGTCTCGCGGTCTGGATTCCCGCCGCCGGCTGGGTAGGCGACCGTTTTGGCACAAAGAAAACCTTTCTTTTCGCGATGGCGATTTTTACCGGTTGCTCCGCGCTCTGTGGTTTCGCCCGCAGCATTGACCAACTCATCCTCTTTCGGGTCTTGCAGGGCGTGGGCGGCGGCATGATGACACCCGTCGGTACGGCGATGCTTTTCCGCGCCTTCCCGCCGGAGGAACGGCCCAAGGCATCGGCAATCCTCGCCGTACCGACGCAGATCGCGCCCGCGCTGGGGCCGATCTTTGGCGGCTGGCTGGTGACGAGTGTGAGTTGGCGCTGGATTTTCTACATCAATCTCCCCGTCGGTATCCTCGGTTTTACCTTTGCCCTGCTGTATCTGAAAGAGCATACCGAGGAAACGGCGGGTGGCTTCGATTTCTGGGGGCTAGTGTTCTCCGGTGGGGGGCTGGCGCTCGTCCTCTACGCGCTCGCGTTCGCCCCAAGCTACGGCTGGACTTCGACGCGGGTGATGGGTACGGGCCTCGCGGGCGTGCTCTGCTTCGTGTTGCTCGTGGTGGTCGAGTTACGGTCAACGCATCCGATTCTAAATTTGCGGCTCTTCAGTAACCGCATGTTTCGCAACGCGAACCTGGTTTTCTTTATGAACGGCATGGGGTTCATCGGCACGATCTTTTTGCTGCCACTCCTGTTGCAGGAGGTGCTTGGGGCGACCGCGTTCGAGTCCGGGCTGACCACATTCCCGCAGGCGATTGCCATGATGATCGGCGTGCAGTTCACGAGCCGTCTCTATCGCCGCGTCGGGCCGCGTCGGATGCTGCGTACGGGGATGATTGGAACGGTCATCACCGCGAGCCTGTTCATGTTGGTCGGCTTGGGAACAAACCTCTGGTGGATTCGCGGCATTATGTTCCTGCGCGGTCTCGGTATGGCCTTTACGATTGTCTCGAATCAGGCGGCGACATTCTCGACGATCAAGCCGAAGGATATGGGCCGAGCGTCGTCGCTGTTCAGCACGAACCGGCAGGTATCGGGGTCGGTGGGTGTGGCAGTGCTGGCCACGGTGCTGGCAAGCCGAACGAAAGTGCATGTTGCCGCCGCAGCCGGCGCCGTGCCCGCGCTCCGGGATGAAGCGTTGCGACGTGCGAACCTGATGGCGTTCCACGATGCTTTCTTCGGGGTGATCGTTTTCGCCATGCTCGGTATCTGCTTTACCTTTCTAATCCATGACGAGGATGCGCTGGCGGCGCTGCGCCCCGTTCCGCAGGAGCAACCCAATGCGGTGGAGCAAAGCGCTTCCGCTGTGCAAACCGGGTGAGCAGGGGTGTGAAGCATTGTGCCGCTGCCCGTGCAGGGAAGCGCATCACGCGAAATGGTTCCCGGTTTCCGGGTCGGCAATGCCCGGAACCGGGCGATGGCGGCGAATATACAGCAACCCGACGATGATACCGAGACCGCACACGACGGCAACTTCGCCTACGGCGACCCGCACCCCCTGATGCTCGGCGAGAAAGCCGAGTACGAGGCTGCCGATCGGTGTGGAACCGAGAAACAGCAGCGTGTACAGGCTCATCACCCGGCCCCGCAACTGCGGTGGGGTGATGATCTGCAACCGGCTGTTCGCCGTTGCCGTAAAGGTGATGCTGAACGTGCCGAGCGCGATCAGCGCCGCGATGGTGGTGACCCAGTGCGTCGAGAGGGCGAGCAGCAACAGCAGCGCGCTGAACCCGGTCGCCCCAATGAGCAGCGTGCGTTGCGTCGCCTGGCCGTTGTACGCGATGCCGAACGCGGCGCCGAGCGATCCGATTGCCATCGCCGACGTGAGCGCGCCGAAACCAATCGAGCCGGTGTGCAGCACGTATGTCGCGATCAGCGGCAGCAGCACGGTGAAGTTGTAGCCAAAGGTGCCGATCACACCCATGAGAATCATCACGAGGGCAATGTCGGGCGTTTGCACCGCGTAACGCAGGCCTTCACCGATTTGCCCCAGCACCTTGCCATGCGGCGCGCGGGGAATGTCGTAGAAGCGTTCCGGGCGCATCAGGAGCAAACCGGCGATCACCGCAATGAAGCTGACCGCGTTCAGCCCGAAGCACCCCGCCACCCCGATTGCCGCGATGGTGATACCGGCGAGGGCCGGCCCGACCAACCGCGCCGTGTTGAACACGAGCGAGTTCAGCGCGACCGCGTTCGGCACATCATCCGGCCCGACCAGTTCCTTGACAAACGCCTGCCGCGCGGGGTTATCGAGCGCGGTTGCCGTGCCAAGCACCGCCGCGAGGATGTAAAGCAGGATCAGGTTGATCCATCCCGTCGCTACGAGCACGGCGAGGATCGCCGCCTGGACGAGCATCACTGCCTGCGTCGTGACGAGCAACCGTCGCTTCGGCACGCGGTCCGCGACCACCCCGCCAAAAAGCACGAGCACGAGCACCGGCACCGTCTGACACGCCGTCACAAGCCCCAGCGCGACGGGTGAATGGGTGAGGCGCAGCACGAGCCATGCCTGCGCGATGCGCTGCATCCACGTCCCGACCATGGAAATGATCTGGCCGCTCCAGAACAGCCGGTAATTGCCATTGTGCAGGGCGCGAAACGCCTGCCGGAGCGGGGGACGCGGCGGTTTCCCACTCCCTTTTTCGCCCGCGACGGGAATTGCCATCGCTTGCGGTCTATCGCCGCGCCGGTCGTCCGGCGCTGCCTCCGTCCGCGCGACACCAACGGCTACATCCGCCTCGGTCACTTCACGCATCGCTCAGTCCTTCCCGCTCCTGCTGCCCGAAGGGGGCGGGGGTCAGGAAGAGCCGACGCCCTGGCCCCGCGCGAGGTTCATACCGCGTGCTCCTGCGCCGATCATCCGAATACGGCAATGATACCGCATGGGGGCCGTCAACTCCATGTCCAGACGGCGAGGGAAGCTGAAGGCGGTGAGCGCCGTGCTTTTCCTCGCGCTCGTCTTCACTTGGCGACCGCCCCTGACCATTACCCAGTTGTGGGACAACCCCGCGAAGAATGTACCGATGGTCATCACCCCGCAGATTTCGTCCCGACGCGGGAGGCGGATCGGTGTTGCCCCGGCACGCGAACGGAGGCGCGAACTGCGGATGTCCTGATTTGGCGATTACTTCGTTTCCCGCAACGCACGAGCGAGAGACGCGGACGTACACCCTAGCGAATCGAGGATCGCGGTCACGGTGCCGTGTTCTTCGTGTGTGAGGGCCAGCAACAGGTGATCGGCGCCGATGGTACGGGCGCGCGCGGCGCGTGCGAGGGCGCCGGCATCGTCGAGCGCGCGACGGGCGGCCATATCGAGCGCCGGTTTGCCTTCCGGGTTGGCGTTGCCCATGCCGCTCAGGAAATCCACGCTGCGGATCAACCGCTCCAGCGTCACGCCGAGCGACTGCATCGCCCGCGCCGCGTGCCCGCCCTCCCGCATCAACCCCAGCAGCAGGTGTTCGGGGCCGATGCGTGGCTGGCGGAAGTGCGCCGCCTCTTCGCTGCCGAGATTGACGACGCGCTGCACCGCGTCGCTCCACGGCATGTCCACCGGGGCGGCGGTCTCCTCGATCCGTTGTAACCACGAGGGGAGCCGCACGGTCACGGACAAGACCCCGAACCGCACGAGGAGCGCGGCGCCGCCCAGCAGCAGCGCCGCGCATAACACCACCGCGATGCCGACCGCCGGGGAGGCGGTGCCCGCGACTACCCAACCCGCAAAGGCGCTCAGGAGCACGGAGGCGATGACGAGCAGCGCCACGGTCGCGCCGACCGGCCCGGTGGGGTGACGCGGCCCCGGAGGATTCATCATCGGGAGCCGTCAATCATTCCAGGTAGCGCGGGCGAGCCGATGACGCAGCAGGTGGTCGGCGAGCACGAGGGCCATCATGGATTCGAGCACCGGCACGGCACGCGGCGCGAGGCAGGGATCATGCCGCCCTTCCACCCGAAGCATCTGCACCTCCCCGGCGCGATTGATCATTTGCTGCTCGACGCGGATGGACGACGGCGGCTTGATCGCCACCCGTAGAAGGATCGGCTCACCCGTGGAGATACCGCCGAGAATGCCGCCGGTGTGGTTCGTACGCGTGCGGACACCGCCGTGCTCGTCCAGTTCAAAGGGGTCGTTGTTTTCCGATCCGTGGCGCTCCACCACCGCGAAGCCGTCGCCCAGTTCGACGCCGCGCACGGCGGGCACGCTGAACATCGCCTTGGCGAGGTCGGCGTGCAGCTTGTCAAAGACCGGCTCGCCGAGGCCCGCCGGTACGCCGTCCGCCCGCACCGCCACCGCGCTCCCCAAGCTGTCCCCCGCGTCACGCGCTTCATGGATCGCGGCGATCATCCGTTCCGCCGCCACGGGGTCCGCCGCGCGCACGATGTTCGTTTCGATGATCGCCGGATCGTACGTCTCGGCCCGGATCGCGCCGACCTGCACGGTGTAGCCCTGCACCCGCACGCCCGCTTGCCGCAGCAGCGTTTTCGCCACCGCGCCCGCCGCCACGCGGCCAATCGTCTCGCGCGCACTGCTCCGCCCGCCGCCCCGGTGGTCACGGATGCCGTACTTCTCGGAGTAGGTGTAATCGGCGTGGCCGGGGCGGAAAAAGGTACGGAACAGATCGTACTTCGAGGAATCGGCATCCTCGTTCCAGACGAGCATCGTGATGGGCATCCCCGTGCTGCGGCCCTCGAACTCGCCCGTCAGCAATTCCACGCGGTCTTTCTCGCCGCGCGATGTCGTGACGGACGATTGCCCCGTGCGCCGCCGGTCCAGTTCCGCCTGAATGTAGTCGAGGTCGAGCGGCAACCCTGCCGGGCAGCCGTCAATTGTGACGCCGACGGCCCGCCCGTGCGATTCCCCCCAGGTGGTGATGCGAAACACCGTGCCGAAGCTATTGCCGCCCATGCGCCCTCCCTGCGGTCCGCTCGCGCATCTCACCGTTCTCGCACTCAGCCATTGGTGGTGAACGAGGTGCGTTCCCGCTCCCGGTTCACCCAGAAGCCGTAAATCACGTAGTCCGTCTGGTACGTGCGCCGAAAGCCGAACCGCTGGTAGAGCTGCTGCGAGCGCGTGTTCGTGCCCTGCGTGGAGAGGCCGACGCGCGTCGCCCCCGCGCCCGTGAGCAGCGCGACAGCGTGTTGCAGCGATTCCAGGCCGTAGCCGCGCCCCTGCACACTCGGCAGCACGCCAATGCGGTCGAGATGGCCCCAATCGCGGTAATGGGTGATGCCGAAGTACGACACCATGCGCCCGCCCGCGTCATGCCCCAGATAGACCGCGACCCCCGGCGCACTCATGTACGAGGCAAACTCCTCGGTCGTGTTCCACCAGAGCCAGGGGAACGCGCCATGATCGAGGGACAGGAGCGCGGCGCGGTCGTTGGGGTCGGCGAGGTTCACGGGACTGAATTGCAGCGCCCCCGCCGGTGCGACGGGCGGAATGACCGGCAGTTCGTAGCAAATCACTTCCTGGATGAGGTCCAGCCCCAGTTCGTGGTAGGCGGCGGGCGACCGGGTGTTGGCGAAGTCAGTTATCACCACGAGGTCATGTGCTGTGGTGAGCGCGGGGTTGGCGAGAGCGCTGACGAGGGCACGCCCGTGTTCCCGCGCGAAAAGGTCGGCAATCGCGGTGATGCTCCCGCGATGCCGCCAGGGTTCCCCGACCACGTACTCACCTGTTTCGGGAATCCAGAGATTGCGTCCGGGGTGCGCCGCGAGGTGCGCCGCGAGCGACGATGCATCGAACGGGCTGCTCCAGGGCAAGCGAAGGCGCCGCGCGTCGTCCGGCATCAGGGGCTGAATGAGGGCGGTATGTACGATGCCCATGCGTCGCTCTGCTCCGCGTTGATGATTCCGATAAAACAAGCGATCCGAGGGCGGCCCTTGCGTGCAATCGGATGGGCTGCTGGGGTTCCGTTGGGCCGAACGCCGCGCCGTTTACCGCTCCATCCACACCGTTTCCAGCCGCAAGATGCCCATCGCGGTGATGGAAAGGCCCTTCACGCTCGGTCGCACGAGGGTGTAACTGGTAGGATGGTACATCGGGATCACGCTTACGTCATCAAGAATCTGCTGTTGCGCCTGCTTGTACAGGCTAAACCGCTGCTGCGGGTTCTGCTCCACCGCCGCGCGGTCCAGCAGATCGTCCACCTTCGCGTTGCTGTAGCCACCGTAATTCGCCGCGCCGCTCGTGTGAAAGAGCGGCACGAGAAAGTTTTCCGGGTCCGGGTAGTCCGCGACCCAGGAGATGGCGAACAGGTTGTAATCGTGCATGTCGAGTTCGGCATTGAAATTATCGAAGTTAATCTCGTCTTCCACATTGACGGTGAGGCCGAGATTCCCCTCGGCGAGCGACTTCACGAACGGCCCCAGGGTGTCCGAACTGCTGTCGCCACTGCCGAAGGTGATGGGCGGGAGCGATTTCGCGGTATCGGGGGGCAGCAACATTTTCGCTGTGGCGCCGTCTACCCCCGGAAGCGTCCCGCTCCAATCACCGCCGGGGATTGCGGGCGGCACGATGCCCTTTGCCACGCTCCCCCTGCCATTCAGCGCCGCCGTCTGGAAGCGGGCGCGGTCGAGCGTGCGAATGAGCGCCGCGCGCGTGTTGAACTGGTCGAGGGGCGGCTGCTTGACATTGACGCCGATGTAGACCGTTTCCAGTTGCGGCACCGCGCGCAACTGGTCTTTGGTCGGGCTGCTCGGCGCGGTGATCCGGTCCACTTCACTGCCACTGACGGGTGCGATGTCTATCCGGTTCGCGTCGTACAGGTTGACGGGATTGCTGGCCTGCACGCCGCAGAGCAGCGTCACCTTTTCGAGCGTGGCGACCTGATCGTAAAAGGTGGGGTTGCGCGTGAGCACGATCTGGTCCGGCTTCCAGGTGGTGAGCTTGAAAGGGCCGCTACCGTTCGGCATCTGCCACCACGTCGGCCCCTTCGTGAGGTCGTTGCGGTCAATCACGTAGGCATCGGAGAGTGTCAGCTTCTGGAGAAAGTACGCCTTTGGCGCGTCAATCGTGAGCACCACCGTGAGCGGGTCACGCACGACGATCCCCGCTACATCGGACGCACGGCCCGCGAGCCGGTCGGGGCAGCCCACCACGTCATTCAAGCCATCGGACGCGGGCAACGACTGCACGGGTCGCCCCCCGGCCACGGCGGGGTCGCAGGCCCGCTTCAGGGAAAAGGCGACGTCGTCCGCCGTGATCGGCTTGCCATTCTGAAACTTCGCCGTGGAGCGCAGGTAAAAGGTGAAGACGCGCCCGTCCGCGCTTTTCTCGTAATCGGCGGCGATGTCCGGCACGGGATTGAGGGCATTATCGAGGCGCACGAGGCCCCGGAAGACCTGCCGGGAAAGAAACGCCGCCGTACTCTCACGCAGCAGCGCCGGGTCGAGCGTTTCGGGCAGCACGCTCGGGCCGATCATGGTCAGGCTCTGGTCGCCTTTCGGTGACGGTTTCGCCCCCGGCTGCGGCGTCGGCGTCGGCGCGGGCGGACGCGCGGTGGGGGTCTCAAGGGGCGCGGGCGCAGCGGTCGGCCCGGCCATCATGTTCGGGTCCGCCCCGTTGTTGTTCGGCGCGGGCCGCGTGACCATCCCCGTGCCATTCGCGGCAGTGGGGGCGGCAACAGTCGCCCCCCGCGCCGGTGCAATCGTCGGCGTCGGCGTCCCCGATTCACCACCAAGCGCACACCCCGTCAACAGGAGCGCGACCACCGCGAACCACCACCGTCGCCCTGCCGCCCGCCCTGCCTGCTGCCCGCCCTGTGTCACGTCATGTACCCCCGCGCGATCCCTGTACGTTCTGCCGCAGTGTACGCGCGCGGGCACGCGGGGTCAATCGCCGCGCGGGATAGGAGAGAAGAAGCCCCACGATGCGGCCCCACCGGGGACACCCGTAGCCCCACACGAGCTATCTGCGTAGCGCTCATGGGTTGCCGAGAATCGGGCAGGGTGTGGCTGCGAATCGAAGGGTGTGCGGGGGCGGCAAGCACTGGCAGTGCGTGTGCGCGTGGATGCCGGGCGCGGGGTCGGGGGAGCAGGGCGGGCAAGGGTGCGCAGGACCGTGCGCGCGCGTGAATCGCGCAAGCGAGCGATAAGTGAGTATCGCAGAGGATTAACAGCCGCGCTGCGTTTTACCCTCTTTACTTGTTAGTGTTAGACGAAGAAGAACGGTGCGCTCAGAGGGCTTGGAGCCTTGATGGTAGCCGAAAGAAATTTATGAGAATTTGCTCTAATATTCGAACCTGTGTAAAAAGAATGAAGCACGATACACCGGGGCATGAGCAACAAGGAGGGCGCTGCTCCGCACGCAGCGCCCTCCCTGGTTGTGTGTGTTGCGATTGGTGCTTACGGTGCTAGGGTCGTTGGCTGAATGGGCCGTCCTTGTACAGAATACCGGGCGTGCTTGTGTCTACCTGCACATACTTGTACGTGTTGCCTGGCACGGGGCTAAGAAAGCCCGCCGCAGTCACTGCTGCCGGTGCATCCGCCACAAAGCTAACCAGCACGGGTTGGTACGTAAAGTTATCCGCCGGTTCGAGTCCAGCGATTGCCCGCCCCAAAGCACGGTGCTCTGCTTCCACGGGCGCGATCTGTGCGGCGATCTGGGCCAGTACCGGCTCGCCAATTTCGGCAAACTCGCGCACGGCGGCGAGAAAGGCGGAATCAAAGACCCCTTCCAGCTGCTGCTGTGTGGCGATAAAGGTTTGCAGGTCGGTAAAGGTCTTCGCCCCCTGTGGGAAGCTGAACGTGTCCGCCAGCGAGAGGCCGCCCTGTGCGGTGAAGAGAAGCTGGTGCAGTTGCTCTTCCACAAGCGCAGCCTGAATCTGGCCGAGTTGGGTGGGAGTAAAGCCGAGCTGGGCGGCATTCCTCACACCGTTCGTGTAGAATGTGACCGCCAATTGCTCGGCAGTGCGGGCAACGCTGAAGATGGACTGAATTCTCGCCGCATTACCCGTGTTCGATACCGCCGCCAAAGCCCCGATGGGCACTGTGGTAGCAAGAATGATCGGTGCCGCGTATGCCGTCCCCTTCACTGCCGTTTTGATCGCGTCGCGCCGCGACACGTCCTTGCCAAACATGCGGATGTTGCTAAAGTTGCTGTCTTCGTTGTTCACCCGTTCTCCCATCCTTTTTCGCCAAACGTTCTGCTGGGGTACGTGTAACCTTGACGTTAGTGTACACGACATGTCAATAGTTATTCGTTGATGTATCGCGGCGTAACTCGTACGTCTAGATGCCGCTCTACGGATTTTGTTGCAGCCTCTTAACCTGATCGTTTATGGATTCCCACTATGCAACCCTTAAATCTTTCGTTTGTGAACGCGGAAAAACTCGGTGTGCGCAGTCGCCAACTGCGCCGGGCGCATGGTTGGACACCAGAAGTGCTCGCGGAAAAGGCGGGAATTCATCCTGTGTATCTCGCGGGCATCGAGCGTGGAAAGCGTAACCCGTCATTCAAGAATCTTCATCGCATCGCGGAAGCGTTCGATATTTCGCTCGCCACACTGTTTACCGAAAATACACGCGAGACGGAGTGAGCGTTTTCCTCACGGTTCCACGAATGGTACATGGATGCGTGCGCGACTGGTACGCTTCTTGGTGCGTTCGCGACACTGCGGCGTGCAGTAACGCTGTCGCAGCACAGCGGGATTGAACGAGCGTTGACAGCCGGGGCAATCCCGCACGGGAATCCCGCGCGCCTCCCCGGCATCGCGATAGGCAGCGAGTATCGCAAGATCGTCGCGGGGTGCCGGTTTCGCTAGGCGGTTGCGGGCGAAGGTAGCAGCGGCGCGGGTGAGTATGGCGCGCGTTTGGGGGATTGGGGATGTATGCCCATTCCGCAAACGTTCGATCTCACTCTTGCTGATGCCAGTCGTTTCCATCAGTACCCGCTTCGGCATCTCCTTAAGCACCGGTATGACGAGCGAGAGCCACGGGTCGTGCCGGGGGTCGTGGTACTCGTTCTGCACTTCATCCCATGCATCATGCATACCCGCTTCCACCTCTTCCAGCTTGTTCGATTCCTTGCCGATGTACGCGAGCGATAACGCGCGCACGGGGCGGCGCGGCAACAACCCCCGCGCCAGCTTGGCGTTCCGCTGCCCTTCGGGTACGCCGCTCTTCGGTTCGGGATGCACGCGGTATGCAGTGAGCACATTACTGTACGATTGCACCTGCACCTGCATGTCGCTCGCCATGCCATCATCGCCTGTGGTGATACGATACTGCTTCCCCGTTTCGCGATCTGTCCAGCGTATCCTTGTCCACTTGCGCGCGTCCGTCTCGAAAGGGGCGATCAGCAAGCCGTGCCGGTCGCTCCCATTCGCCGCGATGAAATCCCGCTGACGATGCGCGGTGAGGATGAAGTTGAAGGGCTTGACCTGATCGGCGTACAGCTTCCCCGCGTTCATCTTCTCGAAGGCGTGCATGAGGGCGGGGCTACTCGTTGTGAGGCGCGTGAGGGCGGGGCGCGATAACCAATTGGGCCATTGGTAGAGAAGTTCATGCGCTTCGTTAACGATACCTTCCCAGAGAGTGCGCATCCACCCCCGCCCGTCGTGTGTATTCCCCAACGAAACAAGGGCCGATTCCTCATCTGCGGTATTGTCTGCTTCCGGCGCGGCGTCACGATAGCCAGGTTCCCGTGCGGGGTCAAGTAAGTGCCCTAACCCATGTTCGGAATACTTGCGCAAGTGCGGCGCTCCATCGTCCTTCAGGTTATACAGGGCGTACCGCTTCGCACTGATGCCGTAGCACCACAATTGCCGCTGTTCGCCGGTCTCTTTGTCCATGTTTTCCTTTTCGACTTCCAGCACATGCCCCGGCACCGCTTGGGGATCGTACGGCTTGAGGTTGTCGAAGCGCGTCACAATCGCCTCTACCGCACCCCATGAGAGGACACGAATCGCGAGCGTGCCGTCCGGTAGTCGTTCCGCACCACCCTCGCACGCGATCAGCCCGCCGTGTTCCGTCGCTACCATCGCCATTGAATCTGTGTCGCAAAAGGCGTAACTTCCCCCGGCATCGGTGATGCAACGTTCCAAGAGTGCGAGCATCAGGCGGGCGGCAGCGGTGATGAGTGCCGCGAGTGGCGGGAAGCAGAATGCGCCAGGGTCTTCGGGCGTGGTGGTCGTGATCGTGAAGGGCGTGTCGTCAACGCCATAGACGTTAATGGATTCCTTCTCCCCCTTCGGCAGCTCGCGGCGGTTCATCTCCGCATAGATGCCGTAACTGCCGCTGTTCGCGAGCACTTTCAGAAAGCGGTCCAGTCGCTCGCGCTCATCATTGTTCAGGTCGTCTCGATTTTTCAGGCCCTTGCGCGCTTCGATCACGGTGCGGAAGAAGTCGAAGTCATCAGCCGCCGGGTTTATCGCCACGTCGCTCCTGAGTGCCACTGGTTTTAGCCCCGCTTGCGTGTCCACAGGCACGAGACGGAACGCGCGCACGACCTTCGGTATCTTCCCCGTCAGTAGCTTCGCCGCGACAAGATCAGGCCCCGCGTACCACATCGGCGTGTTCGCCGCATCCGGGTAAAGTGGGTTGACACCGATGTTGTACTCCCCCGGCGCACCGCTGTACCCCGCCCGCACGGGCACGATGTCACCGTTCGGTGCGATTGCCGCGAAGAAGGTGAAGTCCCGCCACGTTTCCGGGTCGAAGCAGTTGTCTAACGTGATCGTATCGAGCCCCCCTTGCACTTCGTCGGTCGCATCCACCACGTCTATGCGTGCCGCGACGATGAATCGCCATAACCCCATGTTGACGTTCACTGTGGGGTACATCGAGAGGAAGTCTGTGTAGACCACGGGCACGGGGGTGTGGCGAATGCGCACTTCCGCCCGCCCGCCGTAGTATGCCGCCATCGCATAACCAAGCACGGCACGGGGGAAGTCCGGTTGCCGCGCCATGATCGGGCGCACCCCCATTGCCCGCAGATACGCTTTCGCGACCGACGCGGGCGAGTAGGCTTTCGTGGGTTGCAAAGCAATCGGGTGCCGGTCGTATTCCGCGCGCACTTTTTCGAGCAGTTCTTGTGTCGCCAGCACATCACGCCGGTTATAGCCGATGTATGCCGGGGTGATGACACCGTGCGTTTCCACCTCTTCCTTGCCATGTTCTACACCGAACGCGCGGCACGCGGAATCAAGTGAATGCCCGCGATCTGTAAGAGCGAAGATCAGGGTGCGCAGATCGAGGAAGTGCCCCCGGAAGCTGTACGTCTTGTCGGGTTTGCCATCGGGCGCGCCTTCGGGAATGCGGTCTATCGCGTCGGCGTCACGCGCGCCGGTGAATCCTTTGAGTGCGCGCTTGCTGTCCATATGCTTGATACCGACACGCGGGCGATAGCCGTTCTCGCGCCATGCGCCGGTCTCATTGTCTCGATACTGTGCGAGCACAAAGGAAAACCCGCCCATGAATCGCCCGCGTGCTTGCCCCCAATCCACGGCGATGCGCGAGAGATCAAAGGGCAGGTTGAAGCCGACAACAAGGGCACGGTCTTTGCACGCGCGCTTCCAGAAGACTTGCGCCATAAACTCGCTGCGACTGTACACGGGCATGATCGCGCTATGCCCCGGCGCAACGCACTCCCCCCAATGCGACCGCGCGTACTCCTTCAGGGTGGCGAAGCCTGCCGGGTCGCGTTCCGGCAGGTCGTCGGCATGGATGATGCCCTCTTCCACACAGACGAGCCGCCCGTCCTGTGTCCACACGCAGTAACGGTAACAGCCGAAGGTGAGGCGTTGCGTCGCGTCCGTGGTCGTTTCCGTGTCGAAGATCAACACTGCTTCAGGCCATCGCGACGACGAAGTGCGAGACTGCCGACGCCGCGCCAGTTTCTCGCCTTCGGCAATTGCGACGGTTTCGGCATAGGCGCGCACGGCAACCGGCAAGTAGGACGGCGCATCATTCGCGGCGGGGATTGCACCTGTTTTCGCGCCCATCAGCGTACCCCCCATAACGGCGGCAAAGCGAGCGTGACTGCCCATGCCGTACCGTATTGGGCAATGAGCGCCGTATGCAGTTGCAGGAGCCAATCCGCGATCTGTTGCGCATAGATTGTCAGCACGCCCGCGAAGTCGCGCACCGCGAGCGCGACGGCAACGACCCATAAGAGCGGGTCGCGGGTCGGATTGTTGCGTACTGCTTCGGGCCAATTGGTCTGCATCGCGCTCAGTTGCCGGTGGATGTTGCCGGGTATTCCGATTGTCGTGTCCACATCGTTCGCCTTTCCCAATGGGTGATGGTCTTCCACCGTGCGCTTGCCCTGCCGGTCGCGGGCGCATTCGTAGCAGATGATGCCTTCGGTATCCCGTTGTAATGCCGCGATTGCCGTTTCACTGCATTGTCGGCAGCGAGCATCGGGGCCAAGTACCCGCCTTCGCCGTGCGTACATCGCCGTGGTATCAACGTGGTCGCTCATCCTTGTTACTCCTTTATTCATGCCGCGAGGTCGTACAGGTCTTCCCATGCGAGTTCGCCCCGCTCGCCAAGTTCGTCAAGCACGTCAAGATCGGTGATAAATGCGTACTTGGTGCCGCCTACGGTGATGCTCTTGCCCCGGAATGCCGGTAGTTGTAGATCGTCGCCCGTACTGATGTACGCCCGCACCGCGTTCATGTAGCGGGCGATGGTCGAAGCGGTGCGGCTGTCGCGCACGTCCAGCGTGATGCGACCGTTCGCGGTGAGAAAGTGCATCGGGCGGTACAGCTTGTCGCGCGACTTGGCGACGTAATGCCCCCGCGCGTCTTTCGTGAGCGCAGTGCCCGCATACCGCTGCACCGCATTCGGCGTGGTGTGGGCGTCCTTCGCTGCGTGAGAAAGCGATTTGCCATGCCGCATCAAGCTCAGGGCATTCAGGGCGTCGCCGCGGGCTTCCCGTTCGGCGGGGGTGAGGCGCGCGGCGGCTTCGGGGGTGCGTACGGGCTTCGGGACGCGCTGTTGCTGATACCACGACGCGAAGCCCTTCTCGCGGGCAAGGGCGTTGCGATACTGCCGCTCACTCGTGAAGGTGACGCCCGCGAGTTTGCCAGACTGGGGGGTGTAGGGGTGTGCGCGGGTAATCGAGGCACGCCCCCCTTTGTCTGCCACTTACGCCACCCCCACAGGCGCGGGTGCGACGTGTGCGTACTGCTTCCAGTCGTCTTCGTCCACGGTAAAAGTGAGGTTTTCAAGGCGATGCAACACCTCGTCATCGGTAAGGAACCAGACCGGGATACCCGTTATTCGTGCCGTGGTGATTTCCGTCCAGACGCCCTTGCCGATCCATTCCGCGTCATCGGTGAAGAACACGACCGCTGCGAGCGTTGGCAGCATCACTTGCCAGCGGGGAAGCCATGTGGTGCGCGTGAAACCGCAATCGCGGGCGGGCACCAATGCCGCGAGTGGGAATAGCTTACGCACGCGGTCGCACATATGGTCGTAGCGCGGCGTATGGTACGTGGATAGAGGCGAGGCGAGGTATACATTGCCCGTCACATCAGCGGGCACGCCATTCTGTATGGGCAGCACGGCGTTGTTTGCCGCGTCGGGATGCGGTATACTATCGGTGAAGAAGTTCATCTTGGTTTCCTTTCGCCGCTCGCGCCAACGAGCGGTATTTCTTGTTAGTCAATCCGCCTTACGCCTGAGGAAGTCATGGGCTTCGGTGGGGTAGTCGGGGCGGTACTCATGTACCGTCCCCTTCCCGCCGATAGTCAAGTTCCCGCGCGACCGCGCGCAAGGTATCGGCAACGTCCGCAAGCATGGTTGCCCGTTCTTGTATCTCCGAGTCGTTCCACACGGCACGGCAGGCATCGGCGATATCGGCGGGGTATTCCCACGGCAGGGTATCCAACTCGGTAAGCGGCACGAGCAAGCGGCTGATGTAACTTGCGAGCGCACGCTGTTCCCGGTTGCCGGAGAAGACGCGGCGCGCCTTTTCCCTGATGCCTTCGGCGGGCATCTCTCCCGGCTGACGGGTGGGGGCTTGGTACGTGTAGGCGCGTCCATCGCCGCCGATGCGTGCGGGCGATTGCGGAATCTCCGCATCTGCTTCCATCTCCCGGCGCACGCCCGCAATGGTCTTATCCGAGAGGCCGCAGCGCCGCCCGATTTCCCGATCTGAGAGGGCGGGGTTTCCCGCGAGTGCATGGGTAGCGAATGCCTTGCGATCTGCGAGCGAGAGGGGGCGTCCGTGGCGGGCGTTTAGGTCGAAGGCGAGCGCGGCGAGGTCGCTGTCCGGGGGCGCTGGCATGACCTCCACGGGCACGGCGTCCAAGCCGAGACGCCGCGCCGCTTCATAGCGGTGGAACCCGTCTGCCAGCACGTTGCGTCCATCATGGGGAATGATGACGAGTGGGGGCCATGCGTCCGGGGCGTCCATGAGCGTCTGCACATGGCTGTCATCAAGACCGTTCACACGCGGCTGAAGGGCGGGGTCAAGGTGAATGTCGGTCAGGGGTAGGGTTGTTGCGCTCATTGCGACACTACCCCGGCATTGTGCGTCATTTGAACACCGGGGTAGCCGTGGGTGTCAAGCCACTCCGAGAGAATGCGGATCACCAGATCACGAACGGTGGTGCGCTCGTTAAGTGCCGCCTGCTTGATTTGCCAGCGCAAATCGGTATCGGCTACGGACACATAGAGTGCGGGGGCTTTCATCGGTCGCTCCTTTCATGTAGCGCGTCGGACAATCCTTCGCGTGGATGACGAATCTAGAATGCCATGAAACTAGGCTTCCATCTAGGTAAGACATCTGATAATATAGGCCCAGAAAGAGGCGAGAAACCCGTTTATTGATACCTAAAGGGGGGAGGGCGGTATTCATGCAAAAATCGGTAATGGTGCTCACTGAGTCACGGCTACGGACACTCGCGGAAGAGCGGGGCTATCCTGTTTCCCATATGCAGTTTCAACAGTTTTGGAAGGCTGGCTTACTCCCAGAACCTCAAGAGGGGCGGTGGTCAGAAGATACCGTTGACCGGTTAGTAATCGTACGGAGACTGTCAGAGACGGTACGCTCATTGCCCCGGCGCGTCATTCGCCTTCGTGACCATCTCAACTTCCCGGTGGAACCGGAGAAGCTACGGCAGGCGATGGTTGACCTGATTCCGCTCATTGGCACTCCCGCGACAAAGATGCGGCGGATTGATGCGGCGTGCGTGTACTGGGGGAACTTCGAGGCCGCAGGAGGCCCCCCGCTAAAGGGAATGACGTTGCCGCACGGGTGGAAGCCGCCGCGACTCAATCAGTGGCAGGAAATTCTACAGGAAGGGGATGCGGCCTATTTCGATCGTCGAGCGGGGATGCAGTACTACTTCGTACAAGCGGTCTTACCGGTCTATGTGGCGAACACGCCATACAACCTCGATGACATCTTGGAAGAGGAACAGGTAACACTGCTAACGATCCGCGACCTTGCCGCGTGGAAGCGCTTGCGCGAAGAGTCCGCGAAGAGTGTAGCGCGGCAAGCGGCTATGGAAGCAGAGATTGAGCGCGAGAAGCGCTGTTATGAAGAGCAACGCCGCTAAATGCGGTGAAGAGAATGAATGAAGCCCCCGGCACGGCTGGCACCGTCCGAGGGCACGACACACGGAAAGGAACCTTCCGTATGCAAGACGAGTCTACACCCGTCGTCACGCCCCTTGTACCCCGCAACGGCGTGCTCGTGCTCACTGGCTACGGCATTCGCGTGGGCGTCGAACGCGGGCATCTCACGGTCTCGGACGGTGTGGGTAGAGCACGCCGCACCGGACGCTTTTCTCGCATCGCCCGTGATGTTAAGCGGCTCGTCATCATTGGGCACACGGGCACAGTCTCGCTCGATGCGCTGCATTGGCTGCACGACATCGGCGCGGCGTTCGTGCAACTTGATGAGGATGGGCAGATTATCGTTGCGTCATGCCCTGCCAGTCGTGATGACGCGCGACTGCGACGCGCCCAAGCGCTCGCAAGCACCAATGGCGTCGGTATCACCATCGCTCGCGACTTGCTGCATGATAAGCTCGCGGGACAAATGGGCGCGCTCGCCACCATCCCGGATACGCGAGATGCCGTCGCTCATATCCTGCAAGCGAGCGAGCAACTTGAGACCGCGTATACGCCGGAACGGTTGATGCTCGTTGAGGCAGATGCGGCGCAAGCGTACTGGCAAGCGTGGAAATCGGTTCCCATGCGGTTCAATCGCAAGGATCGCGAGCGGGTGCCGGAACATTGGCAGACGTTTGGCGCACGCAAATCGCCGCTCACAAATTCCGCACGCAACGCCGTGACACCCGCGAATGCCCTGCTCAACTACCTGTACGCGATGCTGGAAACGGAAGCGCGGCTCGCGGCGATCACGTTAGGGCTTGACCCGGCAATGGGCATCCTGCACGCCGATCAGCACGGGCGGGACTCGCTCGCATGTGACCTGATGGAAGTCGCACGCCCCGCCGTTGATGCCTTCGTGCTTATCATGCTTCACACGCATACCTTCCGTGCGGCAGACTTCTTTGAGACACGGCAAGGGGTGTGCCGGGTGCTTCCCGCACTCGCGAAGCAGCTGGCGGAAACCGCGCCGCGATGGGCAAAGATCGTTGCACCCGTTGCGGAACACGTCGCGCAATCGCTGATCGTAGATAGGTCGGAATCGAACGCGAAGCGCGTGCAGAAGGTGCCGACATTGCTCACGCAAGGTAATCGAAGCGCGGGGCGTGACGCGCAACGACGGCAACCGAAGCGTGAGCCGGGGCAGGATCGCGGGCCAAAGGTCGCGAAGACGTGCAAGGGGTGTGGTGAGTCGCTGCCACGTAGCGAACGAGACTTTTGCGATGATTGCCTTGCCGAACGGCGTGAAGAGCAGAAGACAGAGATAAGCCTGATCGGAACGCAGACATTGGCACGGCGTCGGGTCGAAGGGCAGGACACGTCACACGGCGGTGAGGCAGGGCGAAAGCGCGGCGAGACACATATACAGCGAATGCGGGAAGTACGGGATTGGGAAGAGGCTCATGGTTCGGAACACGACTCCCAAGAGTTTACCCGCGAGATATTACCAAAGCTGCAAGGGGTGCCGCTGCGAAAGCTCATGGACGCAACGGGGTTATCACTGCGGTATTGCTCGCTCATTCGACGCGGGGAAAAGGTGCCGCACCCGCGACATTGGCATAGGCTACGAGATAGCAACGTGACTTAGGTTCGTTTGACAAGTGGTGAATGCGTACCCCTAATGCTTCCACGTCGACATGGGGAAGCGTCAGGGGGTTTGCACTACGTGAGTTTATAAATTGTAAGTGAATTTACCCATCGTAAAATTCGCAGATTGGTAATTAAATGAGCAAAAGATGCCGCAAGGTGATAGAATGTAATTTGACGCAAAATATGCGAGAAAGGTATCGGATGATGTTTGCCATTACTGATCCGTTCACCACCATACAGAATCACCTTAACGAGCTACAGGACTATTTCAATACCATCTACTACGCGGCGATCCTTGCAGCGGTTTTCGCACTTCTGGCGCTGCTCGTCTGTGTGGAAAACCTGAAACGGTTGCGGCGCATTGAAGCGCTTCTCGCAATGCAACAGCAACAACAGCAACGGGTAAACCGGCAAAGTGGGGGATGGTACTACCCTCAACAAGCGCCGGTGTTCCCAGACAGCGGCAATCAATCGTGGGAATATCCGCAACGTTGATGGGGGTTGTGAGTGGAGATGCGGTCGGCGCAGCATCATCGGCAATTCATACAGACAAGCCTCTCGGTCGTTGTCGTGCTATTCGCCACCGCGCTCATCACGGCCTGCCAGAGCAACTTGCTCACTCCGGTGCAGCTACCGAGCACGCCTTCGCCCGTATCTGCATACCCCGCAGCCCCTACGGCACCGAACACAGCAGTTGCTCAGGCGCACCTCACGACTGCTGTTGCCGTAGCCGCTCCTTCCCCCGCACTCCCCGATCCGAGACTTGGTGCTTCGGCGCAAGGATTGAAGGGGTACGTTACTGCCGACAATACCGGCGCGATATTCATTCAGTGGACGGAAACGGGTAGTTCACTGTCGGGTACGATGCTCGTTGCACAACCAGACGGCAAGAGTCAGAGCGGCACGAAAACTACGACCGCGAACTTCACCGGCGTTCGTTCGGGCAACCATCTCAGCTTGATATTGCCGCAAGGGTTGGGGCTATCCACGACCATCGCGGCGGAACTCAACGAGCCTTTTCTGACTGTGTACTTCCCCGATAATCGCGGCACAATCACGCCCGTCACGCTGCATCCGGGCACGGCGGCAGAATTCAACGATGCAGTGATTACGCTACAGCAACAGGCGCAGCAGCAAGTTGCGCAAGAACAGGTCTATCAGGCAACAATTGCCGCCAATAATAAGCAGGGGACTGCTACGGCGAGTGTCCTCTCTTTGCAGCAGAAAACCGTCGCAAATGCAAATGCAAGGTTAGCCGAAGCACTGCGTCAGTTAGCCAGTGATACCAGTTCGCTCCCATCACATGGCGATTTCAGCGGCTATCTCCCCTCATATGCGGACGATTGGGCGTCAATGCAAGCGGACGACCGGGAGATGCGGAAGGAAGCGGCGAACAGCCCTCGCAACTGTACCTACGTGCAAATTGACCTTACCCATATCACCATAGATCAAACGCACATTGGCATTGACCATGACAACGTTACCCGCGTTAGTACACAACTTAACGACAATATCGGGACGGTAAAACAAGATATTCAGTCTGTGCGAGCCGCGTACATGACCCTGCAAGGCGCAGTCACGGCGAACACCACGGGGGCACCGGCACCGCAGTTTACGCAGGAAGACGTAACCAAAGCCGTAAATGCAGCCCAGCAAGAGATAGATAAATCAACGAGTGCCTCGCAAAATGCACGGAATCAGGCCGCAGATTATGACCAGAAAGCCGCCGATCTGCTGAAAAACGCAAAGGCGCTCGTGGCGAGTCTGAAGTGTCAATGAGGGTTAACATCTGTACGCAAAAGCGTTTCTTGGATGACCAATGGTTACTCTTCTGGCTACAGGTTGCGTTGCTATCGAACAGGGGGACGATTCCGTGGAGAGTAGGAACCTACTTGCGTGTCGTATTCAGGTTCTTGATCCGCTGTCTTCATCGTTACAATTTTCAATGCTTCACCATTTGGCCCCCAAATAGTCACAACTTTCGGTCGCGTCGGGTTTTTTTTGAACCGTTCTTTCATCCATTTGACCGCAACCGCAACAAGAGCAGTAGTCGCAGGAGCCGTAACCTCTTTCCACTCTACATAAATATGCATCACTTCCCATAATGTAACCCCGTACCCCTTGCTCTCGAAATAGCCAATCTGCACATCGTATTGTGGGGCGAGCGCACGCACATCGGCAATGAGATCAGCGAGGTCATCTGGTCGAATATCAAGCGGGTTCTGAGGTTCTATCAAGATGGACTGCCGTGGACTTGGACTTATGATCCTACACAAATACCGTCACTCAGGGATGACAAAGAATCGAGGGCTCGAACCGGAGTCGGTTCGTCACGAACCATTGCTGTGGCTCGGTCAGTCGCATCATGCCAGC
>JAABUQ010001289.1_pt1 | contig 54800 bp, 48 predicted proteins | sample 5560001 | NCBI WGS metagenome assembly JAABUQ01 (sample SAMN10711888, study PRJNA513371) | rock metagenome | isolation source: Antarctica rocks | place: Antarctica: Victoria Land, Finger Mt nord | collected 2015-12-18
AGGAGGGGGGTGAGGGTTAGTTTGACGTGTAGGGATGTGGTGAAGGTAAGGAGGGTGAGGGGGTTGGGGTTTGGAGCGAAATGAACGCATTGGCTGGATGCATGGTAGGCAAAAAGGGCCTGATCAGACTGAATGGGCAGGGGAGGAAAAGCTTGATCGCAGTCAGCCTGGATACGCCGGTCTAGTACATCCCAGGTATGATCTTCCATCGATTCTCAACCTTTTCTTGGCCGAATTTCTGCCCGTACCATTTCTTGGTCGTCGAAGCTGTCACGCCCAGGTTGACTACCACAAACACCAGCACGCAGAACAGCGTTCTATTGATCCACATTCCTCTTGGTGCAGCTAGGATCGCTAACGATGCGTATATGATGCATTCTGCCGTGTAATGGGGGCAGACTATGCTGCTAAATATTGGTGTCGAAGGCAGCGTGTATTTGGGCAAAGAAGCAAGATACGCATGGCAGTCGTATTGAATGCCAGAAGCGACGAGGAAGACAGGAATGCACAGTAATGTGCGCAGCGAGGGTGCGGAGAAGGTGATGGCGCCCCAAGCCGGTTTGGCCGTCAAAAGCGTATCTAGGTAAAAACATAAGTCAGTAAGGTCTGCTTCGTCTGTCGCAGGCGCCGGAGTTTGCATTACGTACCCGTTCCTTCGATCCATATTACGACGCCCATGGCCGAATAGAAAGCCACGCCGAGGTACCAGTGAACGAACCACATTGTCGACGCTGAGTGCTTAGTGACGAAGTATGATTCCAGGAGGCGACGCAGCCCTTGGATTGTAAAAAGCGACCAAGCCAACGCAATCTGGTCCATTGACATCGAGCTTTTGCTGCCGTCCAGTTGTACATGGCAGATAGTCTTCAACAAGTTCCCTCGAGTGACAATCTGAAAGCCCCAGAACAGGGAAGAAAGGACCGAGACGACATAGAAGTGTGCAAAGGATCCATGGGGGACTTGCAGGGCTGCAACGCTGTCGAGCGTTGCAGACAGCGGCCCGACTTGAAGGTCGTCGGAACGTCTCTGCTTCCCATTGTGATCCTTGCTCGGGCCTTCAGGCGGAGTGGATCTTAGTCCGTAGTCGATGAATCGAGATCCTAGGTCAGGTATGGCATTCACAAGAAGAACCTTATCCCGAACGATCAGTAAGGCCCGCCATCGATGACTAGATTCTGTACTGTACAGGCAATTGCAATGAGTGCGGATTGGAGCAGCCCGGCCGGGCTCAACATCTCCATACTGAGTACTTCTACTCGAGCGTGGGTACGCGTCCGATCTGCTCTGGAAGCGTTCAGGGAACGTTCAGGGAACGGCAGACTGTTCTGCGCTTGTCCCTTGTCTGAGAGCCAAATGCGGATGCAAGAAAAAGGGGATGGTGGCGATTGAGGGGAGATTATTGATCGTCAACGGCACCAACGGCAAGGCTGAGCTTAGTCACTTTTACGTTTGGTGAGCGGACGAATCAGAGCAGACTGTGCCCACGGTCCTTCGTCTTTAACCAGAGATTGCGACAGAGATCCCAGGCTTTCCTATTCAATACAACAACCAATTCACGACTTGACGATTCACCACTTTCAATCCCAACTCTGGAAGTATTTCACAAGTACAATCGAAGGCTTATCGCGACTGCGACTGGAGATAGGGAACCCCTCGTTCCTTGTCTACACTGCACAAGGCGCCAATAATCCAAGCCAAAACGGACCAGTATGAAGCGCATCGAGATTTTGGACAGACTAGGAGAGCTATGAGCGATGACACTCCGAAGTCGACGGACGTACTCCCTACCTCGGACGATAGGGTCAAGAGAAAATCGCTCGAGTCAGCCACCGATGTAGATAGGATTGGCATCAATCCGGCTTTGACGAATACGGCGCCAAGATTAGAGGAGTCGGTCCTTTCAAATGGTAACGGCACCACGAACGGGGATAATGGCAGAAGTGATTCCGAGGCGGAGACTGTGGTGTTGGATGGAAAGGAGGAAGGCGCGACGACGAAGGTCATAAAGCACGAAGATGCCAGTGATGTGGAGGGCAACCCGGCCCCTGCCACGACAATAGTAAAGGATCGTAAGGTTTTGGCAGTGGAAGATGGACATAACGGGGTAAGAAAGCCTTCACTGAAGAGGAAGAGAGTGGTGCAGGAGTCCGCATTGAACGAAGCACTGGAAGCCGGCAATTCTAGCAATCTAAGCTCGACTTTCTCTTCACCAGCTCCTCAGCTTCGTTCAGATGGGGGGAATAAACCCGACTCAGACCACCTGCCTTCCGTCGCGGAGGATACACGGGAAAAGAAAAGCCGTCTGCGCAGGCGAAAGCTCGAACCAGAAGATGAGGACAGTACAAGACAGCGACGAGGCAAGAGTGATCCAAGCTTGGGAACCGTGAATGGGCAAGAGCGGCGTGGGAAGAGGCGCGTGAAGGACTACAGTGCATCAAGTACACGCTCCGAGTCTCCACCAACACATCAACATCCTAGCTCGCATCTTACTCAGTCCAGCAGTATTCCTAGCGGAGTGAAGCGACGGAAAGCTCCACCTTTACTATCAGTAGAACGTCGCAGGAAGGCCTCTGAGGATACACACCTGGAATCGGATGATAGCACCTCTGCGCACAGTCGCCCACACCTACAAAAATCGGCTTCGATCGATGAGCACGCAATGAGCAAATCTCATAAGAAGATTTTGGACAGGAGTGGTCGTACACCTGTCGCACGCGCCTGTGCCAATGACAATATCCAGCAATTAGAAATTGAGTTGAAAGAGCGACCACATCATCTCAACGAACCCGACTATGCCCAGAACAACCCCTTGCAGATCGCTGCACTCGAAGGCTTTGTGGACACTGTCCAATATCTGCTTGATCAGGGTTGCATTATCAATTGCAAGAACATCGAGGGAGACACCCCATTGATGGATGCCATTGAAAATGGTCATCTCGGAGTAGTGACACAATTGCTGAAAGCGGGTGCCGATCCACGTCTGCGCAATGGGGAAGGCAAGGATATTTTGGATCTAGTCAAGTCGGAGAACGACAAAGATGGAGCCATTCGGGACGCACTTGTTGCTGCCAAGGAGAAGGGACCTCAGCGTAGATCGTCCGAAGACCAAACCATAACCAATCGCGACAATGACGGAGCTTCAGCAAGCCTGTCAGCGGGGAGTCCGACAGATTCAACTCAAGGCAAGGGCCCGCTTACTGGTAGCGAAACAGCACGCCAAGGCCAAGGTGGTAGGGCAAGCTTGGGCAACGAGACGACACGAAGAAAAACCGCAAGAAGTCAAACGACCCGTGATGGGCTGTTATGGATCAGCGCAACGCCGGAAAGACTTCGGGAAGCTGCCAGCAAAGGAGACATCGAGGTTGTTGGCCATATATTGAACTCACGTCCTGCCGATACCGAGTCCATGCTGCTAGCGGCCAGAGGTGGCCATGATGTTGTTCTGCAATTGCTCATAGCCCTTGGACGGAACTCGGAGCCCGACCCGGAGCCTCTACAGTCGTCTGACTACAAGCCAGGTCATGATACTCCAATGCTCGCAGCCATTGGTGGGGGAAATGTCAAGGTCGTGGAATTACTTCTGAAGCAGTCCGGCTTCGATCCTACGAGACGCATGTATCGAGGCTACACATACTACGAGCTTGCGAAGCAGAGACAAAGTTCCAATTGGCAGCAAGAGTACCATATTCTAAAAGAGGCATATGACAATTACACTGCGGAGACGGGCGGAAGGTCAACTAACGGCTCACCTCGGAAGATTCGTACAAAACGTGCCGATAGACCCTCCTCGCCTTCCGCCCAGGCTCATCGTGCGCGGCCCGTAGACGGGCTTAAACGTCAGTCATCTCATAGATCCCATTCGCGCAAGCAAGTCCGTTCGGATGACGAGCGGAAAGATGCCGCTGCGGTGACTTCGGATCGGGAGGCTGGGAATTTGGGTCCTCCTGGGGCGAAGATCAGAAGTGGTGCTCGGTCTGCAAGCGACGCCGGGGCAGTGGCCACACTCAAGCTGGAAACCAACCCAAAACCAAGGCGTAGACTCCTGTCAAAGAATGAGATAAGTGACCAAGACAATAAAAGGAGAGCCAGCTCGGCACTTGAGAGATCTCCATCTTCGACTCATGAAAAATCACGCCGTCAATCATCCGATCCTTCAACGCCTGCAGCGCCTGATAGAATGGTCGAGAATATCAGTTCATCGCCTACAAAGCATGAAGAAGTGACCAAGAAGCGTCCTAGAGACAATAGCAGCCCTCACAGCGGCATATCCGAGTCTCAAAATCCTCACCATGTCGAGAGGAAGAAAAAGCGGCGGGTTGATTCTCACGGTAGTGCCGTTGAGCCCAACAAAGGAGAAACGCCATCAAGAGGGCCCGCAATGGTAGCAAACATGATCGCATGCCCGGAACCAACCGCATCTCCCATCAATGCTCCCGGGACAGCCCCTGTCGCTTTCATGGGAGGTAACTCATCCTCTTCACCAAAAGTCAGATCACCGGAAGACACCAAACCCAGCATCAAGTCGCTTTTTGGCAGCATAGATCGAACTTTACACCAAGACCACCCTCGAAGGACAAGCCAAAGTCCAAAACAGGCTGAGGATTTTTCGCGCAATCCGACCTTCATGCAAGGGACATCTTCAAGAAGCAATGAAAACAGTACCCACAAGATACCTAACACAGCGGGCCATGATCAGGACATGGTAGACCACGATAAAGAAGCACGCGATAGAGAAGCTCAAGCGAAGAAAGACGAGCGCGAGCGGCAAGACCAGCTTAGATACGACAAGGAGGCTCAAGCCGCCAGAGAGCGAGAGATAGAAGCAGTGCGAGAACGAGAGCGAGAGCAAATCCAAGAGCGAGAGCGAGAGCGAGCAGCAGAAGCCTACCGCCAACGACAGGCGGAAGAAGCTCGCGAGGAAGAAGCATCCCGCCTCAAAGCCCAACAGGAAGCCGAAGAACTCGAGTGCCAAATGCAAACCGAGCGACAGGAAGCAGAAGCCCGCGAAGCCAAAAAGCGCACCGACGAGCTCCTCGCCCGACGCGCCGAGCAAGAACGCCAGCAGCGCGAGAAAGAAGAGCGCCGAAGAGCCGACCTCGAGCATCGCGAGCAAATGCGCCGCATCCGTCTCCAAGAAGAAAAGGAGCAACAGCGTCGAGAAGCCCTCCCTCACGGCTTAAGACACGCTGCAGAGCTAAGCCCAGAGGACGCGAGAGACCCGGAGTGGATCAACAAGTGGCTGCCGCTGTACACAGCCGAAACGCAAGATTTGGACCCTAGCTGCGCAGCCGAGGATGCACTTGAGCGCTGGGTGTCAAACGTTCAGGTCGCGCCGCTATTGGCTATCACGGACCTCGAGCTCTCGCAATGTATGTCCATCCCCCAAATCTCCCCTTCCCCTCCCTCCTTCTACTCAAAAACCAACCTACTAAACAACCCCCCCCCCAACACAGACACAGCATGGACGCACCGCCCCGTCCTCACCCACGAGCGCGCCTCCCTCTGGCGCCTCCTCCGTAACCAACAAGCCGGCGTCCGCATCCCCTCGCTACGCGCCACCACAGACGAAAAAACCCTCTTCAGCGAAGCCCGCGCTAAGTTCTTCACCTTACAACCTTTGTACTGGGTCCGCTACGCCGATTTCGTGGATATCGTCCCCCGGCATCCGCATCTCAGCAAGGGGCTGCTGTATACGCGCGCCATGGCGGTGCAGGCGTTGCCGGTGGGGCAGGGTGCTGGGAAAAGCGGGGAGGAAGGGGGTTTCAGAGGAGGGGAGGGGGTGTTGGTGAACGGTGCGCCTAATGGGGCGGTGATGAATGGGCATTTGTAGAGCTTGAGTGACTAGCGGGGCGTCGAAATGGTAGGAAAACAGTGACTACGGTCTTCTTTGGGCTTTCATGCTTGGGCTACATACTGGCATTGGCATGGTGGATAGGGCTGCTTCTTTGCAAGGTTGGCTCATGTATGATAAAGAGGAGGGTTGCTTTTCCTGGCATCAGGGCTTGTGGGATGGGACATATGCACGATTGAGCTGGTACGTAGAGGCGAGCAAGTCAATATTTTGCTGTGCTGTGCCTATTGTAATTGAGTGATTGTGAGGGAAGGATGTATAGATTTTTTTTGAGGACTGGGGAGCGGTCTTTTGTGGGTTTGGTTGGAGGGGAGCGCTGGTGGGAGAGGCCGGGGGAGGGGAATTGGTAGGTGAGGTGTCCTGGGGCAGACGGAGGAGTTTGTGTCGACTCTTGGGGATGTGTGGATTTGGTATTGGGATTTTGGTTTGGCTGCTCCAGTCTCCCTGGGCAGGCAAGCAAGTCGTGTCTCCTTGTGGTGTCGTGACATCGGGTGCTGCAAACCTCAATCTGGCTCTTCTGGCAGTCTATCCAGACAACTCGCCTTCTTTCTCTGTGTGGTCTCTTGCGCTCGTCGGAGTCCGCCACGGAACATGTTTGATGATTCATGATCGCGCGAAGTGATTCCCCTACTTGAGATCGAATTGTGCTCCCGTCTCGAGTTGGAGCATGAGTATGAGAGTCTCAGATCTATAGAGGAGACACACCTCCAGAAGGTTCAACTACAGTGGAATGAAAATTATTACCAAATGATCGATGTGGCTGTCGACATGCGGGAAATATGTTCTATAAATACTCTCTATATCGAATGAATGAACTCAGAATCTAAACCCGGGAGGGGAAGGGGGGAAGAGATGGATGTTACCACTCTCTTATACTTCCATCTGGACCCTCGAAACCCTTCGGCGGCCAAGCTGCAGCATTCTTCGCAAGCTCCCTCACTTCAGCTTCGTCTACCTCGATGCCCAGTCCCACGCCCGTCAAAACATCCAGATAGCCATCCTTTACGTCCCACACGTTCTGATCTTTGATGTAGTTCCCGATGTCTTGCTCTCCAAGTTCTGTATTGTAATGTATACCCACGCCCATCTCTTGAATCACGAAGTTCGGTGTACATATTGCTATTTGTATGCAAGCCGCGAGCGCTATGGGTCCAAGGGGACAATGAGGTGCAATAGCAACATCGTAAGCTTCTGCCATCGAAGCTATTCGCCTTAGCTCGGAGATGCCACCGCAGTGTGAGATGTCGGGTTGTAGGATGTCCACAGACGTATCGACTAGAAAGCGCTTGACGTCCCAGCGACTGTACAGACGCTCGCCAAGCGCTATAGGTATCGTTGTGAGTAGAGATAGCTGTTTTATCCCTTCCGAATGTTCGGAAAGAAGCGGTTCCTCGATGAATAGCGGATTGTGAGGCTCCAAGGCCCTTGCTAGTTGCTTCGCCATAGGTTTGTGTAACCGGCCGTGGAAGTCTAGACCTGCGTCCATACCAAGCGCTTTGACGGTCTTCAGCCGTTCAACGCTGGTCTGTAAAGCGCTTGGGGAGTCAAGCCAGTCCACGTCTTCCGTCGCATTCATCTTGATGGCCCGAAATCCTTGCCGGTAGCGTTCCTGTGCCGCAGTCTTGACGTCCTTGGGGCGGTCACCGCCAATCCAGGCGTAGACCTTGATTTTCTTGCGCACGGCACCGCCAAGTAGCTGGAATATGGGCACCTTCAAGCGACGAGCTTTGAGATCCCACAGGGCAATGTCGATGCCAGCCAATGCCGACATGAGTACCGGGCCGCCGCGGTAGAAGCCTAGGCGATACGCGCTCTGCCATAGGTTTTCGATATCGCTGAGAGAAGGCGAGTACCAGTCAGCAAAGCCTGAGCTGAAGCGGGCAAAAGATTGGTATACTCGGCTTCAAAGTCTGCGAATCGCTGGATCAGCGCATCCAAGCAACCCTCAACCGCTTGTGTGTGCCCTTCCAATGTCGCCTCTCCCCAGCCATAGCTGCCATGTTCATCTGTAACCTTCACGAAGAGCCATCGAGGTGGTACGCGGAAGTATTCAATGCTCTTGATCTTTGGCATAGCGGCAACTAAGAAAGATAAATGATAGAGGAACCGGCGCAAGGTAGGAGATTTTGAAGAGACAGAGGGAAAGTACTGGCTACCGGGAACTTGAAGTACTATGCGAGACAATGCTTGCCTTTCGCTACTGGAGCGGCCAGATCCAGGAGAAAATTGGGCACTACTGCAAAGAGTAGAAAGTACCAACCGCTTCGACGATTCCACGAGATGGACGGTCCTCAACCATTGGTCTGCTTCTTAGCGACGAGCTGGGACTTGCAGACTTGAGACAGCACATCGGACCTCTTCAAGACCCAGATGTCGGCAAGTATTCCCTGCCGGTTGTAAGCTTACTGCGCCGTCAGCTGGGTGACAGCGGTGAACTTTCTGCCAAGATAGGGAGATAGTACCTCCGCTTCGGCACTGAAAGGCTTTTGGGATGGCAAGATGGGATGATCGACCAGGGTCCAGTCGTGCGTCATCGCTGCAGCGCCAACGTTGACTTTGCCAAGACTGCCCGATCGCGTGGCGCCGGGGCTTCTGTCGCCTTGGCCCTTGGGTTTTTGTTCGGATCGAGATATCTCCCTTAGACATGCCATTTGGGTAAAGAGGGGCACACCAAGGTATTGCTGGTACGGTGTTTTCACTATGCCATGGATCATTGATGGAAGCGGTGCCTTCACCGAGAACGGAAATTCATCATTTCTTTGTAGCCATTTCATCGAGTAGTTAGAGGGATCAAACGCTGCACTGCTTTTGTTCCACCATCAGGCCCATGACCTTGGTGCAGTTGACACGAAACCACCTCGCATAACGACCTTTTAATTATTCCAATCCCTCCACTCCTCCCTAGAACAAACCGAGTGGCCAGTGAACCGTTCTCGTTTTCCCTCTGTCAAATGCCACCAGCAAACTCCCCCACGGTTTGCGCTCCGCCGAAAACCCGAGCCTCGTGTAGAGCGATTACCTAAACATAGATACTAACAATGTCGCAGGCGATTCCACCTAATACCACGGACGAACCTTCAGTCGCAGCATCAGGTCCATATCTTGAACAGCTCGCTCAGCTTGCAAGTCCTGTCCTCGACCTAGCGGCAACACTGGCTACACCACACGAACAGGAGGCGGACGACGAAAATGTCAGTTTTTTGCGAACAAGGCTGCCAACGCCTCCAACCGATAGTACCGCCGATTTTGTAGATCCTGGGATGTCACGAACAAGACAAATGCCCTCTCCGGCTACAATACCTCCATTGCGAGATGCTCGTACTGGCCAGGTCATCAGCCGCACCGACTCCGAGAGTCAACGACGAACGCGGCATTCAACGGCCGCTCAGCAAGCGACAAGTCACGGTACAAGCGTAGAACAGCCTTGGGCCTCTCGAACCTTTGGGCACAACTACCCGGGCTACGCAGGTTGGGCTCCAGGAAGTTCTGACGAAGAGGAAGAACCGTTCCCAGTCTTGTCGAATAACACCCAATCCTCTGCACAGGTGTACAATGAATGGTCATCCAGGATGCGAGAGCTGAGAGCGGCAAGGTCTACGAGAGGGGATCTATCGCATCTACTGGAACAGGTTATAGAGACCCAAAACGAGCTGGATGCCTACATGCGACCGACACGAGAAGCAAGGCAAGCGTTGCAAGGCGCCAATCGCTCAAGAACCCACTTACCCCTACCTCAGTATCTACTTGATAGAGAACGGCATGGCGAGGAAAACGGGGACAACGATCGGCGGAGGTCTCAACGGACCCATGATAGGAACGCTATGATCATTCAACAACAGCAGCAACAGCAGCAGCAGCAACAGCGGCAACAACAGCGGCAACAACAGCTGCTCACTGAAATGCAGCAACGGGTGTCCCGAGCCCAAAATGACTCGCACAGACAGCGGAATACCGACATCTCAAGTCCAGGTGCAAGACTGAAGCCGCTGGAAGATGCAATCAAGTATCTGGGCTACATCAGGACGTATGCCACGGAGGAAGAGCGGATTGAGGCTGCTATGGATGCGGGTTTGTTACATGAGGGTAAGCCTCAAGACTGGAACGATTTCATTTGCCATCCAACATACATTGAGCCTCCACCGGAAAGCTCATGGCTCAAGCCCGGTGGGAGCTTCGCCGGCACTCAACGTGCAGCGGGGGCCGCTTGCATGCATCTACCATACCTCGCCCGAGGAAACCATCCCGAGGCCAGCTCTAGACGGCGAATGCGATCAGAGCGATGGTACCAGGAAGAATTCGAGCGCGCAACTACGCATACTTCCGCGCGGACCTCAACTACTGGCCGAAACAGAGCCGTGTACTCGACGGAATTACTCAACCCACAGAGCCTTGGCGAAAAACCTCATGATGGTGAGGAGTGGCCCGTCAAAGTCGTCATACACGGGGTGGATTATTCCAATATGACCCTGACTGGCACAATGGAAGCGTCGAATGTGCCCGACAAAACTTCCCCATCTCATGAATCTAGCATTACGACTTACCTAGAAGGCGAAATCATCGACTTCAATCTACATTCGCTAGAGACCAAGACGTTCAACGCTAACGCCCGTGTTGATGGCACGTACTGGCGTAAGCTGGAGCCGTTTAAGCAGTTCAGCGACGAACAGATGGTCAAGAATCTCTTAAGCAAGAGCTGGATCAACGATGTCCTCATGAAGAACTGGGTGTTGATGAGATGGAAAGGTAAGAGCGTTATACAGCGCTATACGATGATAGACTAATTCTCGTTGTAGAAAAATGTTTTGTCAAGCCTTCAGATGCACAATCGTCGCTCACCATAAGCGGCTTCTACTACGTGTCGATGAGACGTCATGATGGTCATATCGAAGGTCTCTACTACGATCCCTCGAGTACTCCTTATCAATATCTTTCGCTAGGAGCAGAAGGCAAAAGGACGTTCCCAACGTATTGCTTCACTTAAATATATATGGAGATCCTGGCAGCATAGTTGATAGCATGAGATCGGCGTTCCACAGGGGGAGGAAACGTGGCCTACTGGCATTTCGTCGAGATCGGCTTGATAGGCGAGCCTAGAAATCAATGGGAGCCCGTAAATGTTTCGTGGATATCACTCATACGACATAGCAGTAACTCTTAGCTTCTTGTCGGTATCTTACAGTAGTGCATATGCCAGGAATATTAGACTTCGCTTCCCATGTCCACACTATGATGTTCAGCAAGAGATCTTCGAGCTATTCCATCTATGCCACGTCTACTATCCGAGCATGCACTGTACCACCCCCATCCTGCGTTCCATCACACCGCCTCCTCTCCCTTCCCTATCCAACCCTACTGCTCCGTCTGGAAGTAGTTGAGCAAGATCGACCGCTCCTGCGACTCCTCACCCCAATCGCGCACCACGACGCAAGAGCAATTTACCACCTTCCTCGCATTCCCCTCACGATCAAGCACACCTACACCACCAGCCATCAGCCAAACCCTCCCAATCAAACCCCTCCCCCCCACCAAAACCAAAAAAGAAAGCACTCACACAACCCCGCCCACTCCCCCAACATCTTCCCATCCGGGACCTTGATCAACGGAATACTATGCTCGCCACACAGCGCAATCACCAGCTTCTTGTACGCCTCCTCCTCGCACCCCTCGTTCAGCACGCACATATGCGCCTGGCGGCGATCGAGCGCCTTGCTGGCTTCGCGCAGGCCGCGCGCGAGCCCGTCGTGGATCAGGGCGAGCTTGAGAACGCCTTTGAGGGCGTCGAGCACGCTCATTTGCGAACCGCCGCCAGAGGTGGTGGTGGGGACTTCGACTTCGGGGGCGGGGGCGGGGGCGGGGGAGGCGGGGGGGGAGGGCTCTTCTCCGTCCGACTGGGGGAGGGGGGGTTAGCTGGGGGTTTGGGGTTGGGGTTGGGGGTTAGAGGGGGAAGGGGGAAGATACCATCTTGACTGAATATTTAGCTTGTCGTTGCAGCTGTGTCGGAGTTTCCTCAAAGAGCGCTTGGGGGTTTGGTAAGGAGTGTGGGTGGTGACGTTAAGATTCAAGAGCTGGGCGTGGTTGAGTGTGGCCTCGCTTCGGGCTTGGCTAGCGTCATCTGATAAGATAAGCCCGGTGAAGTGTCACGCGATCTATGTCAAGGTTCACTTGATGGGACACCCCGCTGTTATGTTTGAGAATGAACTGAGGTCCATGATTGTATACTTGACGTTTTTAGGCGCCTTTCTATTTGACTCCTCCCTGCAGCTATTCTGTCTATGTCCGTCGTCCAAAAGGTCCCAGCCCGTGCGATTGAGTCTAGGCCGGCTGAGACTAGGAATGCTTCTGAATCCTTGCTAGAAGAATAATGTCAAGGCCTTAGATGGAGGGTAGTGGAGCGGCAATATGGCTGCTTTGACAGATGAGACACATACTCTATGTATGGTATTGATCCATCCATGAACCGTGATCAAATAACCAATTACAAGCGCCGATGTTACAAAGGAAAGTCGTAGAGACGTGATTTAGCAACTTCGAATGGCTATCGCTATGCCCTGTTTCTTGACACCTGCGAGATGGAAGGTTATATCTAGTTTGCAATGGTGCAGCCACCAGTATCTGCCCAGGTACGTAGTCTCGGAGAACCGCTTGCCTCGGAGAGCATGCTGATTATTATTCTTCCAGATGGATGTTACCAGGGCAATATCAATATGCCGCGGGACTTGAGAGAGACAATTGAACGAGAAAATTGTCGCGCATGGCGGCTTCCAAGATACATATGATCAGACCGCAAGTCGCCAGCCTACTTGGCGGCTGACGAGGCACGAAAGTAAATTAATATTGTGTGAGAAGAATAGAATTGAAAAATTCTCAAACTGATACGATGTAGTTATGAATGCTATCAGGAAAGCCAGAGCTCTCACACACGACTTCTAGATGAAAAGCCTCACCGAGCTCAGACAAAGCCAAGGGTGCACTTATGGAATACCTCTCTTCTTTGCAATCCCAAAACATTGAAAAGCATACTTACAACAAGTGCATTGACGTTGCACTCATGGCTTGTATGATTAGAAGATGGTGCTACAAAGCAAAACGAATAATGCTAGACATAGCAAGGTTGGTGCTCTGAGACTTGAAGTCCACTTGATCATTGGACTCAAGATCAAATGGCGTCGTGGTCTCGCAGTCCTCAATGTAAGGCTCGGCTAGCGCCATGGATGGGTGACAGGGGTCATCGAAATGATGGGAATCCTTGCGCCTGTCACAACTTTTATTCGACCGACCACGGAGGCTGAGCTATGTCGCCTGGATACCAGAACTAGACGACCATGAAGGATTCACTTCCACCTTATACCTTCATTGGATCTATGGGGCAAGCAAAGCTCCAGGTAACGCTGAAGCTGCATCCATGTCTATAGCAGCGCCATCGCGACACCCCCCCAGACTTCAAATAATTGGGACGCTGCAGCCGCCGGTCTTCTCTACAAGCGGCACTCAGCTTCATGAGTCGCCGTGTACCTTCCACCTCCTATGCATTCTCCAAGTCGCGAAGAATCATGAGGCGGACTCAGCTCATCACAACCCTGGCTGTCCTATGTTTCATCGGCCTCTCCGTTACGCTGCTGCAGCGATCCAACCATGGGCATACTACTAGTATCAAGTCCGATCCGATTGACCCAGATCTGTTGGATCCATCCAAACCATTACCTCCCACAACCGCGGACACCCATCCCATACATGAGCTGATAACGACGGCCCATAAGGAAGACGAGCAGCTGCGAACGGGACAATCCCAGACGCTATCTGCGGCCGTCAAGGAATATAGGCGAAGATACAAACTACCACCGCCTCCGAACTTCGACAAGTGGTATGAGTTTGCCAAGTCAAAAGACGTTCAGCTCATCGATGAATACGACATGATATACCACTCTCTGCTGCCGTTCTGGGGTTTGAAGCCGTCAGTCATACGTGGAAGAGCAAGAGAAGCACTGGGCTTTGACAATGCATTAATGGGTCTTCTAGTAAGGGATGGAAAGGTTGTCAGTGCCGCGGGAGGTACGGAATGGCAACAAAAGTCTACAACGGGTATGGTTCAGGGCTTCGTTCAGCACTTGCCAGACATGGACTTGCCGTTCAACATCCATGATGAGCCCCGAGTAGTCATACCCAGCGATGACCTGAGCCGGCTTGTTGCCATTGCTAAGGAGAAAGCTACACCGGTAGCGTACACCAACCCTTCGCCGAACAACAACTGGTCTCCAAGACCGTCTGATGTGGACGACGGGCGCCAATTCAACGAGGTTAAGATTACCAGGTTTAACAGATTCGCACATCAGCCTACATGGACCAACTCCCGCATTTCGTGTCCGGCCGACAGCCCAGCTCGATCTCTAGACGAGAGCATGACGGACGACCGCAGCTCATTTACCTTCTCCGAGCTTGAATTCATATCGAACAAGACAGCCTTGACGGACATCTGCCTGTCTCCATCCCTGCGCGACCGCTTCGGATTTTTCAATCGGCCCAATGCTTACAACATCGTCCATGACTTGTTCCCCATCTTTTCGCAGAGTAAGATCAGCAGCTATCAAGACATTCTGTATCCGTCACCGTGGTATTGGTCGAACAAGGTGGCCTACAAAGAGAGCGACGACTTTGACTGGGAGAAGAAGGAAGGCAAAATGTACTGGAGAGGTTCGACTACCGGAGGCTTCTCTCGGAATGGCGGCTGGAGACGGCAGCACCGTCAACTGTTTGTGGAGAAAGTCAACGCCCTCGGCTCCGCGAAGATTCTGGTCAATCACTCCTCTTCTCCGACTGCGGCCGATTGGAGGATCAAGGAGGTGTCACGGCCGGATTACAAGGATCTATTTGACGTCAAGTTCTCCCATGTTGGACAGTGTGACCAAGGCGACTGCGATGCTCAGGTTGAGTTCTTCGACGTGGTGAAACCGGCGAAGCAGCATGATGCATGGGCCTACAAGTACCTCCTTGACATTGACGGCAACGCGTTCAGCGGAAGGTTCTACGCTTTTCTGAAGAGCAAGAGCCTAGTGTATAAGATGGCTATCTTCCGGGAATGGCATGAAGAGTGGCTCCGGCCGTGGGTGCATTACATTCCGCTTAGCTCGAAAGGAGAAGATTATGTTGAAAGTGTACGATATTTCAGGGATGAGGAGACGGGGAAGATCGAAGCCCCTCGGATAGCCAACCAAGGGCGGGACTGGGCGGGCAAAGTACTCCGAAACGAGGACTTTGAGGTGTGGTTCTTCAGGTTGTTACTAGAGTAAGAATCTCTGTAACTTGTTACACAGCAGGACTGACATGCATTCTAGGTACGGGCGTTTGATCGACGATAACAGGGAGACCATCGGCTTCGGCGTTTGACATACATATCGACGCGTTGCGCGGCATCATTGGGTCGGCTTCTATCTTCCTTCGACGACTCACTATACTCAGTGGCCGTTCGATTGTTGTACAGCTGTATGGTAAGCATCTGTTGCCGTTACATATACCCTCTCGCCACATAGATCACCAACACGAATATTCCGGAAGTCATCTGTCGTCAACAGTCCACTGTAGACCGTATCAACGATGAGTTTTCCACCAAAACAAATAACCTACACCTACTGAAGTAAGCTCTATATTTACCACTATTTTAGGTCTTGCACCTCTGTTCAGTCCGTGGCGAAGATGCTCAAACGCCCATGTATCATAATAAACCCCACGTGGACATCACCAGCGAACATACAGAGCAGATGCTGGGGTCAGCGGAGTTGCGGCTGCGATTAGATTGAACGGTTTCGCTCCAGCCGTCTGATCAGCATCGGGCTACCAATCCATGTCTTCTACGCGGACTCGAAGACCGGAATTGGAAGCGCAAAAGCCTGGCAGCTCCAATAATGTCTGATGGCAGGCCGAGTCCACGATTGTTGCGGCCGAGAATAGCGCGTAGAAGCGAGCATGCAGAACAGAGGTGACATTAGGAAGCAGGCCGTGCCTGCAGAGGGTGACTACTTGATCCAATCGCAGATTGCTGTCCTAGCATTTAGCCTTTCTTGCAAGCGTCGCCTTCCGCTTCAAGAGTACTCGTGGTGTACTTCAGTCCCACTCCAAGTGTCTCGTACCCCGCTTTGCCCGCTTTCGAGGAAGGATGGGCCTCAGCTTTGCACCATCTCGTGGAGACCTATCGGCAACAGCGTGGAGGCTAGCACTACCACCTTGTACACGATCGGGGAAGTCCAGAGAAGATGGAAGGTACTTGTGTTGCGCTTAAACGATCAAGTATCCATCGAGTCACAGGCGATGATGGAGTCGAGGCTCTCGATCCCGAACAGGCCAAATGCCCCGCCATCTCTGTCAGCTCAGACCCTTGCATGCAGGAGTAGTATTACAGCTGCAGGCTCTCAACCCCCTTCCTCAATGCTATAACCTCGCTGTCCTTCCTGTTTGACTCTACCATTCGACCTACTCAGCGTCTCGAGTGTGCACCTGTACACCGTTGTTGTCATCCGTCCGCTATTGCACACCATCCCTGCTGTGCTTGTGACCCTCATCGATAGCGACTGATAAGGAATCCTCCCACGACCATCGTCCATCTTCTGAGCTAACACGAGCTCCTTTCGGCGCTGCAGGCCTCGGGCCCTTTCTGGGTCACTCGCTATGCTGACCCAGAGCTGCTCGTAGAACCTGGCAGGTAAAGTCGGTCCTAGTGTGCATGTGCCCCTTCGACATGACTGCAAGGCTGACCAACCCACTACGCCAGTATACGATCGCTAAGGAACTCCATCTGCCAACGTCCATTCTAGCGGACTATTACTCGATTGTCTCGCTAGCAGCTGCCACTGGTCGGCTGCTCGAATTGACAACCAACTAGTGTCTATCGTCGCTCGTTCCCATACTTGTGCCCCGCTCTTGGTCGTCGAGGTCCCTGATCGGAAACCGTGGGACGTAGACATTCAAAGAGGCGGACATCAGCGGAACGATAAAATAGAGGATGTCTCAAATGGCCGCGGATAACTTGACGGAGTCCCCTGGTACAATGCTTGCTATCAGTCCACATGGCGAACCGTTGCCAACAGAGCAGCCACCGAAGCTAAAGGGCCGAAGGCGCATCTTGCAAAATCTCCAAAGGATATCATCCTCCCCATCTTTGGCTAAGCTGGGCCGTGTCCCAATCTCCACCTACAGAACGGGGGGGAAAGCTTCCATGTCTTGCGTCTCGCTGTCGTCTCCCACTTTTTCGCCCAGCCACGTGTATGGCAATTCGTATTCTTCGCAAACGTCGGCTGGCTTCTCGACGGCACCAACTTCTGTAGCAAGTACGCCTGGCTTCGAGCAGCTACTTGTAGATCCGAAGATCCGGATACGGTCTGTCCAGAGCAATGACTCCGCCGGTTACTTCCCTGTAGGTCCAACGAGCGTTCCGCTGCCTGCAGAGCTGCGGTTTGGCTCGAAGGATGCACAGCCAACATCAGGGCCCTCGTTGATCGAGGTACCGGGCGATTACTTCTCTAAACCTGTTGTCAAAGTCAAAAAGGTAAAGCCAAGACCGAATTTCGATTTTTGGGGCGAGATGCCGCACGAAGTCAAGGTGCAAATACTGCAGTATCTCGGCTCGAAGGAAATTGTCCGATGTTCTGCGGTATCCAAGGCATGGTACAAGATGTGCTTCGACGGTCAATTATGGATGAATATCGACACTGAAGACTATTACCGACAGATTCCTAGCGATTCGCTTGTCAAGATCATTACAACCGCTGGTCCCTTTGTGAGAGACCTCAACCTACGAGGCTGTGTCCAGATGCGGGATCGCTGGGGGAATGATGGTCAGAACATTTCCGACGTTTGCAGGAATCTCGAAAATTTCTCTCTCGAGGGCTGCAGGATCGATCGAAGTACTGTTCATTACTTCCTGCTTCGCAATTCTCGCTTGGTCCACATAAACTTATCCGGTCTATCTGCAGTGAACAACTCCACCATGAAAATAATCGCCCAGGGCTGTCAGCAACTGGAACATTTGAATGTCTCTTGGTGTCAGCATATCGACACAAAAGGCTTACGGAAGATTGTACAATCTTGTCCCAAATTAAGTGATCTACGCGCCGCTGAAATCAGGGGCTTTGGTGACCCAGATTTCCTCCTTGATCTGCATAACAGCAACCAACTCGAAAGACTCGTCGTCGATCACTGTACTGACCTAGACGACCTTGCTCTCAAGATCCTCATTCAGGGTGTCCATCCTGAGATTGATCCCCTGACAGACCGTCCAGTGATATCGCCCCGGGAGTTCCGCCATCTCGACTTCTCTCGTTGCCGAGCGCTCACAGACGCTGGTATTCAGATTCTTGCACACAATGTCCCGCATCTAGCCGGGCTCCAGCTTTCACACATCGATGGCCTCCGAGACCCAGCGCTGACTGATCTGCTCTCATCGGTCCCTCATCTTACCCATCTCGAGCTTGAAGAATTGGATGACCTCACAAACGCCACTTTACAGAACCTTGCCAAATCTCCCTGCGCGCCGCTCCTCCAGCACCTCAATGTCAGCTACTGCGAAAATATGGGCGACACCGGCATGATCTCTGTTCTGAAAGCCTGCCCATCCCTGTGCAGCCTCGTCATGGACAACACCCGCATTTCAGATCTCTCCCTCACAGAAGCAGCCGCCCAGCTCCGCCTGCGCGATCGCGCTCTTCCTGTGTTGGCCTCACCAACTCAACGGCCAAGAACAGCCTTGTCCCTGGTCGTATACGACTGCATGAACGTGACCTGGACCGGCATTCGCGAAGTCCTAAACCGCAATGCGGAGCCCCATCGCCGGTCCATCATTAGTTTGAAATGTTTCTACGGGTACCAGGATACGGTGAATGAGCATACCAAGCGAGTGCTAGGGGGGGATAGCAAAGCAGCGGAGCGACTGGAACGGAAGTGGGGCGAGTATATGGTAGCGACCGAGGAGGCTGGGGCTGGCGGTGCAGGTGCGAGACGGAGGAGAAGAAGAGCGAGGGAGGCGGCGATGGTGCATGCGGATGAAGAGGAAGGTGGCCCGAGGGGGGGCAGAAGGAGGGCGAGGAGTGGAGGGTGTATCGTCATGTGACGTTGATATGATTTCTCCACGGATCAGATGTCGAGACGATTCGGAGTCCATTTGCCAGCCAAAGCCGGCCGGGAGAATACATGAGGTCGATTTCCACACATGGATGCAACCAAGATCCGAGCATATCAGCAATAACGTAATGAACGGCTAAAGAGTGAGATGGGAGATACATCTGGATGTATATACGAAACGAAGATGAAACGAACAAACGAGGATGCTGGAGAACAATCAGCGGGCTATCTAGGATTCGGAGTAGCGTTTTTGGTCGGGATCTTTGGCTTTCATGTCTGAGCAGCAGAGGTAGGATCTCTGGTGGGTATTTTACTTTCTACTTTCCGCTACTTATCCCAGCTCCTACGCTTCAGTCTTGACCGGATCTAGAATGCAATCATACTTCAAAGTCTCACTCTGATTCATCATCCATATCAACGAGCCCCCCATGGCATCAGCAACGGCCAACGTGTGCGCATACTTGCTAGCCTTGAAAATCCCGCCGTATACCTAATCATACATACACCAAATCCGATAAAGGTCCTCTGTGGACTGGTATTACTCCTCGGAATCCCTCCACTGCTGTGACCCATAGCAAGCCTTCCCCTCCCCACCTCCCAACCTCATGGCACCAGATATAACAGCCACGCACACCCTCCCACTACTCTCAAGACCAACCTCGACCCCCCTCCCATCTCACTCCCCCCACTCCTCCAACAAATACAACAACCTCGGTCCCCCAACCCACCCCCCGCGCCCCCTCTTCCTCAGAACCCAAATCATCTTCACCCCATCATCAATACCAATACCAATCCCTTACCTTCCCCCACCCACCTCACCAACCCATCCAACTCCCAATCCATTGACATCATTAGGCATTCACTGCCTGCTCCTCTCTGCGCCAATAGTTCTTGTGGGTTTGGTGGGAGAACTCATATGTCTGCTCGCTTGGATTCAGTCCTCTAGGCTTTACTGTGAATCGCAATTTTACTGTTTTATCCGCCTAATCAACACACCCTTTTTCTTGGAGGAGGGTATATCTAGGGGTTCTTTTGGATTTGGACGTTTTGGTGGGTGGTGGGTGGGGGGGCTGATTGTGGGGGGGTGATTTGGTGTGCTCGTGGTCACTGGTTAAGTGGTTTGTTGGATGGGGGGGGGGGGGGATTTGAAGTGTGTGATGGGAGGAGGTGGGAAGAGGGCGAGGATTTGCGAGAGGATGGGGAACAGTAAGTCATGCATACATACCAGCGAGGAGATACACAGTCCGCAGAAGAGGACGAAGGGTGGAAGAAGGAGGAAAGAGGGATATGTAGGACTGGTGACTGCTTCCTGATGACAGCGCCTCCGATTTCCTAGTGTACACAGTTTCGAGGCGGAGAGAGGAAGAAGGGAAAAGAGAAAAATGGCTGGTTCGGTGACTGAGTTCGATATAGCTCGGCAGGAAATGTAAATTTATGACATATGGTAGTCGAATGAGAGATGGAGATTGAGAAAGGGGAATAGATGTCAAGAGACTGGAATGGAGAAGGAGAATCAGGACTTCCTTATCTCCTCCATCTCTTACCACACTATAGCTAGCCTCCACAACACAGCAAGACTGATGTCAGCAATTTAGCTCGCTACAGCTTAAAGCCACTGAGTATGCTAGCTATCTTGCAATCATACAACCCACCTCCGAACGAACCAGCAACCCCATCAAGCAAATATCGCTCCTCTCTCATTCAAGTTCTCGTTTCCGAAGGTCCTCGTTCCAGCAGCCCCATCAAGCAACCCTTTCCTCAATCTTGTTTCCGAACTCTTCTGTTCCAGGGGTTAGGTGATGTGAGAGTCATGGAACGCCTTCGCCATGCGCAGCCATTCCTCCTCCGCATCCTTGCCCGCAGCCCTTTCCTCCTCTCCAGAGTCATCCTCTTCCTCCATCTTCCCCTTGCCCTTGCTATCAGGTCCACTCTCCCCCTTTCCACCCACAGCGCCACTTTGTCCCATCTCTCCCATTCCACCCGCACCACCAGCCTTTGCACCCTCCCCAACTCCTTTCCCCTTTTCCTTCTTCACATCCTTCCTAACACCAAACCCCTCAAAAACCCTCGGCAACAACATCTCCCCCCCCTCCCCCCCCCCCACCTCCTCCTCCTCCTCCTCAACCCTCCGCATCCACTCCCTATACTCCTCCTCCACCTCCCTCCTCTCCTTCTCCTCTCTCTCCGCTTCCCTCCTCCCTTCCTCCTCCCGCCTCGCGCGCACGCGCATCGCTTCCTCTAAGCCGATCGCTGGTTCTGGCCCGGCAAGACCGGCGATACCGATTCCGAGGCCGCGGGGGTGGGACTTGCTTTGGGGGAGGGGGTTTTTGCTGGGGGGGTGGTTGAGGGGGGAGGTGGAGAAGACACGGGGGAGGTGGCGGGTGCTGGGTTTGGTGGTGGTAGTGGTAGAGGTGGCGGTTGCGGTGGGAGGAGGGGTGGCGATGGGGGGTTTGGGGGGTAGGGTGGGGGCGGGGCGTGTAGGAGGGGTGTGAGAGGACAGAGGAAAAGAGGGCGAGGGTGTGAAGACCGTGGTGTCGGTGCGGTAGGTGGTTGCTGTATCGGGGGGCGTGAGCGAGCCGTACATGGAGAGGATGGCGCTGGCGGGGGAGCGGGACTGGCTTTCGGAGATGGCGGGGCTGAGGTCCTGGGGTTGTGGGATTGGGGAGAGGGAGGAGAGACGGGGAGGGAAGAGGTGAGTTGCTTCGGGAGTCGCTGGGATGTTGTGGCCTTTTTGGGCGGCTTCGGCGGAAGCGGAGGAGCCGCGAGGAGATGGGAGCTCCTTTGGGGTGCTGGAGTAAGGACCGTCATGGTGGATGATGGTACGGCGACGAGGTGAGAGTGTAGTCCCTTCTTCCTTCGGGTTCGCGGACAGTGTACTCCCCGCCCCGAAGACGGGCGTGCCGGTAGTGTTCCTCGTTCCGAACAACGGCTGTGGGGGTAGTGGGAAGAGGTCCTCCTCCTCGTCGTAGTCGTCTTCGTCCTCGAGGCCGCTGAGCGCAAGCCATGCGCTCCGGTACTTTTCCTCCGCGCTTGAAGCTTCCTCAGGAAAGGCAGGTCGTAGTGACTGGCTAGCTCTTCCTGACAACGGCTTATCAGGCTCCTGAGGCGGCGTGTGGCCGTAATAGGAGAGGAAGGAGGAGCCGATGGTTGTGGGTGGCGAGGTGGTGTAGCTAGACGGAGAGTAGGTCTTTCTCTCAGAAGCCTGAGCTCCCTGGCTCTCTTTCCGAGACGGAGTTTCAGCCCCATGCTTAACAGCGGATGTGGATGACGATGCTGAGAAGCCTGTATCTGCCTGCATGATATGTTCGACCTGCTGTACACCAGAAAATCGGGAAGCTTTTGGGGTCGTCTCTCCGTCGTCGTCATCGTCGTTGCCCTTGTCTTCCGTCTTATGGGGGACCGCCGCATCAAGCCCCGGTAGCCGCTGCTGCTGCCTCGCCGACGCAGCGCGTGAGAGCGGAGGAAGGGGCGACAGATAATCCTCCCACCTCTGCGTCTCCTCGCTCCAGTTTGGGCCCTTGATATCAGGTGTAGGTGTCAAAGCCGCTTGGTGGGAAGGGACCTGCAAGCCCAATCCAAAAGCCTCATCCTTCTTTGCTTCTACCACAAGCGCTGGAGGTACTGACCTCGTGTTCTTCGAGGAGGGTCTCTTGGCTTTTGGGTGAGCTGGATCTTGCGTATGGCCTTCTTCGAGAGGCCAGAAGAGCGCACCGCCCGGGATGCCATGAACAGCGGCAACATCTGAGCTATGGTCGTCCTTCGCTGAGGAGCTCTTAGGTCTCATGTCCGAAGCAGTGATGGCGGCCTGCAAATTCTCGTCCACGTTCTTACGCTCCAAGTCCCATTGCTTCCAACTCGTCTTGCCCTTGTCATCACTAGACGGAGCCGTAGTTGGCTCATATATCTTATGCTTGAAACCTGTCCACATCCCCTCCTCTTCCTCCTCCTTTCCATCTCCAGCTTTCTTCTTATCGTTCTTCTTCTTCTTTTCCTCCTCTTCGGCCCCGATTAAAGGACTCACCCACGGTGCCGCAGCCACAAGCTCCGGTTTACCGTCCATGATGTCCCTGCGTCGAAACAGAAGCAGACACTGATGAAACGCTCTTGTGGCTTTCGGATACTGTCGCAGTTCGAAGAACGCTATACCGAGCAGATAGTGCCCTACAGCCGTATTACCCGGGACAGCGCCGTCGTCGATGCCGAGCGCGGTGCGGAAATGGCGGGTCGCGAGAAAATACTCGCCCGTGAAGGCGTAGAGAAGACCGAGGTTCAGGAACAGGAAGAAGGCGTGGGGTGAGTGCCCTGGGCTCTTCAAATCTTTAGGTGTCAAGCTGTCGGGGCTGTCGTGGTTGTTGTTGTGATGCGTGGAAAGAGCGGGGACGGTGAGGTGGGTGGGGGTGCTAGGGCTGTGGAAGAGGTGCTTGAGAAGGTATTTGTGGGCGGTGATAGTGGGGCGGAAGGAAAGGGTGAGAGGATTGTGCAGCGAGAGGGCGTGTAGCCAGAGGGTCTGGATTTGAGGATGGGTCAGAGGGGTTGGGGAGTGTGCCTCTGGAGGTAGGAGTTGGGTTGTGTGTGCTGGAGTGGGAAGGTGAGGTATTGGTATGAAAGGTGAGAGTGATTGCATTTTGTGAGGTTTCGCAGATTGATGGTGTAGCTGGCATTAGCGGTGGGTGAAATATCGACGGCGTGACAGTCCGTCTATTTAGGATGATGCCAACCGCTACGGCCTGAGAAAATGTAGACAAGGAGTGAACATCAGTACAAATATGAATGTCAGATGAAGGCAGTGTTGGAGCTCCAGCATCAACTTCTGTGAACACAACAATGAGACGTTACAGATTCATCCTTACTTGCTTGATTGCTGCTCACATGAAATAACTATGTATCACTGATTGTGCCACACAACCAAGAGTTCAATAATCGCAAATGGCGTACATCAGGGTCTACGGTGTGTCAATCTCTTGGTGTACGACACTACCCAAACAGTAGGCAGATCTATAGGGCCCCTAATAAGGACATGCGGCGGTGGTCGACCATCCCGTTGCAATGAGCTGAGAAACCCCATGTTATCGACCAAGGCCAAACCTCAGTCGAGCCGAGTTGTGGGCCGCGCGAACATGCGAGTAAGCAGCACCAACATAATTGGGTGCAACTTCTGTGCTGCTACACCTGTCAAGCAGCACCCCGAGGCCTTTGGCCACAATGGCCAAGGGCTGACGTCAAACGACCGTCCTGCGGTATGCGCATTTAGTCCAAATAGCAGCATACAGAGACTCCCCGCCAAAGCTATTTTAGCTACAAGCATGCCTGCACTGATGAATAAGCCTGAAGCGATTGTACGACGGACGTTCAAAGAAATTCGATTGATGAAGCGGGTTGATCGTGCTGGGTAGAAAGTGCAGGAAACAATCATCAGGATTCATGGCGGCAAATTGGCTCGGGTTTTTGTAGCCATCAAGAGCCAGGGCGTGAAACACAACACATTTACCTTCAAGAGGGCTTCCATCTCTCTTGGTCCTGCGAAAACGAGCCTCCAGAGGGATAGGTACTGGGAGAAGGTTCACCCTAAGATGAAAGAACATATATCTGAAAAGATGGCAATGTCTCGAGTGTTCCCATACATTAAAACGGCGTTAATGTCATGGTATTCGACCTCCCCCAATACCTGTCAAGTAGTGAGCTTAAACAAAACTGTGCAAGCGAGGCACACAGATGGCCGTCCCGCCTTGACACAGAACGCAAGCGTAGCCCTCGACGTCTTGATGACATTACGGACTTTAGAAGACGAGAAAATGACTTTGGAACCACTCACCATAGGTAGTATCCCACCATTGACCAACTATCTGATCTGCTTCCAAGCGTGCGAGGATACCAGCCGCAGTGGACTGACCAGCAATATTCATAAGTTCCTCCTCATTGATATGTGCGAGTCGTTCATATGTCAGAATGGTGTTGCTAGGAAATGATGGCTCCTGCCGGCGTGTCGTTCGCGTTCTCGACCAGAGAAAAAGAGCAATCTTCTACCTGGCTTGCTCTGGGAAGATCTTAGCGTTGATGGGCCCTTTCTCCAATCTTACAAAATAACGGACCATGATTATTGGCAGGTAGTAGTCTAAGTAGATCTGTTAGGCCTGTTAGTAGAGTAGCTAGCATCATCGATCTACCTCACCTCTAAAGACTTACCACGATCTAGCTGTGATATAGCGCTGTGCGTACAACGTGCATCTCCTGTCAGATTTAGATTGCACAATATGTTAATCATATTCGAGCAGATTTTAGTTGTCCAGGCTTATCACGCACCCATGGTCTCCTCAAAAGAAACATTACCATCTGTCTCATTGATCTTCTCAGGCACAGCACCAATGACAGCTTCAGTGGCTGTGTTCCTCAGCAGAGGCTGCAGTTGAAGAGCTGCAAACACTGAATCTCGATCGTAGTAAGAAAGGCCTGCATAAGAGACGGGCTAATAACCAGGGACAAAAGAGACTAGGAGAGCAGTAACTGATTGTCCACCATATTAACGAGTATGGCGGCCACTTACCTGAATCTCTTTCTGATGTTCTGTCTCTTTTGGATTCGTTCTCCAATCGCTGCGACCACGTAGATAAAGATAACGGCAATTTAGTCGGCTTCGTGGCAGTTCCAGTAACCCATCGGATAGACTTTGACCATCTGGAGGCCTCCGCCATAGGCCAAAGGAGCTCCGAGAGACGTATTGCGAGCTGACCACTTCCGAACACCTAGCATACATGTATATATGGATAGTTCGGACTCGCCAACTGGATTGGATTAACAAATACCAAGCACCTGCCAACAGCTTCCTGGTGTACGACAGCGATAACAGTAACGTAATCACATCGCAAACGTGATGTGTAAGAATCTAAGATCGCAGATTCATGGCAATAGACACATTGAGAGCGTCTCGTTACCGATTGTTAGGTCGAGACCTATGCTGCGACGTGGCCTCCGCCGAGACGAGACCTGCTCATTGTGAGCTGCTCATTGTGATCAAGGCAAGCATTGACACACAGCTGCTATACTTGCGTCGTCTCTGGATGAAACGATAATTGAATGGAGGCAGGACAGTTGCTGAAGAGCACGAAGATGGGTTTACGCCGCTGATACTTGCGAAGCCTGATGACAGGTACGATATAATTCACTTGCGAAGCCTGATGACAGCTACTATATTGTTCTTGGACGCAGAAAAAATAGTGCCTTCTTGTATCGCTTTCAGATATGCAGACAACAAATAGGTAGGACTGGAAGTCTGTGATCGTGCTTGCAAATTTGATTTGGTGATCGACAGGGTTGAGTCAGGGTCAAATGGGAGGGATAGAACACCATAGCATTATGCAAAGAACATGGAACAACGAGACGTAGTGAAGAGTTCACTCTAGGTTAGGATTGGATCGGAGTTAGTTACTAAGGCAATTTTATGTCTGTAATAACAACGTTCAACGGAGATAAGAAAGTAAATCCTGTATTTGAAGTTTCAGATGATGGCGAATTGCTTGTTGCATGAGCTTGGTAGCTATAGTACAGGATATCTCATTCTAATCTGCTGCTTTTGTGACCAGGGTCCTTCCAGTGAACGGAGACAGAAGAAAAGGGTTCGAAGGATGTTCATCAGACGATCTCAATCTGAAGAGCTCGCTAGGGATACACCTTGAGCTCCCTCTGGCAGCTATGAGCCACCGAGACTGGGGAAGGCGCTTTCATCAGAGACATTGACAGAAGAATCGCCTCTTCCATCGCGTCCGCCGCGATACCCACCTTCGCCGCGGCCTCTGAACCCGCCTCTTCCACCACCTCGGTCGCCTCTTCCACCGCCTCGGTCGCCACGATCGCCGCCTCGGAAGCCACCTCGGCCTTCACCGCGTCCACGTCCCCCACGACCGCGCCCCCCGCCTCTCTCAATTTCAGCATAACGGAAGTCGACGTCCAATTTGGTCTTCTCTTTACGTTCGCGCTCTCTCCTTGGCTTCTCGCCCTTGCCAGCAAAGTATTCCTTGTCGTCGTCTTTCTCGAGCGGCTTCGCGCTGGCCCATTGCTTGTTCTGCTTGGTGCCCTCATTGGCCTTACGCACCTCCAACGGCTTGGCATTCAATTGTGCCTTCTTCTCAGCTTGCTCGGCCTGCCATTCCGCATAGGACTTGCTGTTGTCTTCCGGCTCGGGCTCCGTTGCTGGCTGCTGCTGCTCACCAGAAGTGTTGACGTCGTCGGCAGTGGTGTCGGCGGCTTTAACGTCCGGCTCATCGATCGGAGGCGGGAGGGTGCCATCCCATCCGCCAGTTTCTTCTGCTTGTGCAATGGCTTCGCCCGCCTTCTCGTCGTTCCATTCGGCGTTTCCGCTGGGAGCACCCCACGATTGATCTGCTTGCTTCGGATGATCACTGTAGTGAAACATTCGTTAATAGACTTCGTCAATAAAAGGGAAATTCAAGCCTACTTTGGAACCCCACGAGAGTGGCGGTCGTCGCGGTTGCCTCTGCCGCCTCGACCTCCACGTCCGCCACGACCTCCGCGACCATCGTAATTGCCTTGAGTACGCCCTCCGCCGGTACGATCTGAATGGCGGTCTTGGTGAAGTCCGTCGTCTGTAGGCTTACCACGGTTGTTCATCGAACCGGCATCGCGATCACGGAAAGCTATTTGAATTGTGAGCGGCCCGTTGCATCATAGACTGAATGGCAGTGCTGTATGCATCTAAGACAGAACAGGAAGCGGAAAGCCCACCTTCGTCGCTGCCAGTGAATCCGCCACGACGTCCTCCGCGTCCGCCTCGATCGCCTCCGCCAGTCCTTGGTGCAGGTTCATTGGAAGCGCTCTCATTGGCATCACGCTTGCCCTTCCGAGGCTGTGTCTTATCGACCGGCTGCGGAGGAGGTGTTGGCTCCCGATCCGAGTCTCCATCATGGTCGTTGCCTACAGCCTGTCAATATAGAATGAGTGGTACACTAGGTATAAGACTGTGGTTACCGAGGAGCTCGTAGAGATTCTATAATGAATATTATTAGCAATTGACCCATGATATTGTACAGATAGATGTGCTCTAGTCGTTCGAGATCAATTGTTGGGAGGTGTGTAAAGGTACCTTGGATTTCACGTCCGTCATGACGTCCCCACCCACGCCTTCCTTCGAAGGCCTTCAGGATTATCGCAACACAGCTGAAACTGAGACTATGATTGAGAGGGACAAGATCCCGAAACAGGACCTAGTTCCTCTGTTGCTGTCGTGGAGGCTTCGGCGCTGGGGAGATGAAGTCAACTGGATTGTGCGCCTCGCGAATCTGGAAGGTGCGCTAGCGCAAACCTACCGCCAAGACCATCGAATAGTTATGTCACTTGCAGTCCGCTTTGGTAAGTCACCTTATTTTCCGCAAAGCATTTCCGTGATGCGATTTATACTTTATTTTCCACGAAGCGGCCCTGATTTTACGTCTCTTCGTTTTCGAATGACTCTGTCAGCCCCTGGAGCTGATACTTAGCTGGTCGAACTCTTGAATCATTGTACAAGTACATCCAGGAATTATTGCTCAGTAGATCGAAGAACCACTGGAACTAAATCAATATTCGAATGTATACAAATCATTTAAACTTGAAGAAAGTCTCGTCGGCTCCTGAACTTGGTCTTTGTATACGAGCCCACAAAACCGAGGCAAAGGATATTCACCCGCGGCGCTCCCTACCTTTTCAAGGCGACACAAGACGCTGTGACGGATGGCCGGCATGAAGTCGTCCAATGCAAAAACTTGCTTTAGCATAATCTTTTTAGCTGATGCAGCATGCCTTCCCGTTTCAACTCCCAACGCCATGCTTTCAATCCAATCCAAAACGCCAAAGCATTGATTTGTAAAAAGCGTATATGATCAGCAAGTGGTCGACAAAGTGCTGTCATTGCCGCATCGAGCTTTCTTGAAAGCTGAACTGGGTCGGGAAGTGCATGCTTGCAGTAAGTCCGAATGGGTCCGCATCAAGCATCGGATCAAACGGGTCAAAGGGTTGGTTCATGTCGGCCAGCGCTGGGCTATGTCCGTCTACTATTGTTGCTGTCTGTGGAGGTTGCATCGGCCTCATAGGCGGCAGAGGCTGCATCGGGTGTATGGATTGTATCGGCCGCAATGGAGGATGGCCTTCCATCCCCATCGAATGTCGTGGGCCGGTTGAAGGCTGAAATTGGGAAGGATAGGGCCCGGGCCCGATGGCAGAATTGTCGCTTGGGTCTTGATCGTCGAGCATGTCGGCATGCGCATCGTACTCCTGTTCTGTACTCACGGAATCAATCTAGGACGAACAGAGCTCTATATGAAAACAGGGAAAGGAGGGGGCGGGTCAGCTTGCCGAGTTGTTCATAATGAGTCTGAAACGGTGATGGATGGTAGCTCGTCTGCGAGCTAGCCGCACTTGCCATTTCGTTGCTCGCCATACCAGTCCTGTTGTACGGCATAGGGGCCTGGACGTTGTGGCCAACCATGGATGTTGATATGCTAGGAGGCTGTGGAGGCGGAACGCGGGCTTTACGCGGCGGCTGTTGCTGTCGCTGAGCTTGCACATCCACGCCAGGTAAAGTCATCCCACCTTGGACCAAGCTAACGGGTGACTTGGTAATTGTCGGCGAGATCGTCTGTGAGGGTGGAGTCGGTTGCAGTCTCGGCGACGGTTTTTTGATCGCACTCGTTGGTGATGGATGAGCATGAGAGGGGCTGATTGTAATGCCAGACGCCGAACGACGGGCTTGCGTATGACGATTCATCACAGCCCTCTGTATCGGCGAGGGCTGATGAGCTGTCGATGGTGGGGCACTACTGGGTGGAATATGCGAATTTTCAGTCTTCGACTTCAGCTCTGCCTGCACGTCGATACCTATCGGGCGTTAGCCTCGTTCAGCACCGTGACCATGGCGGACGCCGCACACCCTTTTCGAGTAGTATTCGTTCCAGTAACGAATTCTTGTACCGAAGCATCAAGCATTCGTCAGCCGCCGAGCGATGGCTTTGTTGTAGCGACTGGAGCGTTTCTTCATGGTGTTTGATGGTCGTCTCCAGCTGCTTGATATATTCCGTCCGCCGCTCCCGGAAAGCGGCCTGAGCCTGGCGATTCCGTTGCTTCCTCTCTTCCGAGGTTGCATATATCTGGATCATGAATATTAGGTAATGCATATCCGAAGGCTAACGGAGTACATACCGGCTTTCTACCTCCTTTTCGCTTCTGGACCTGGGCTACCTCTTGAATGAAATGTGGGTCATCTGGCTCTGGTGAGGACTCGGAGAAAGAGTCTAACTCGGAATTTTCGGTCTTGGGGACTGGGACAGCCTCCTCGACATTGGACATGCCGGAGAGGCGCCGTTTGATAAATATCGGCCAACAGTGCAATCAGACGCCGTGTCCGGTTGCTCGCGTGCCTCGCACAGCAGCGCTTTCTTGGTAAGCCGCGCGCTTGGGAGGCTTGTTTTTAGATTGGAGAGACAAGTGAGGGTAATGCGGCTACAAGAATGTGGTGAGGTAATGGGAATTGGATGCGTCTAAGTAGCAAAAGCAAGTGACCAAGACGCAATATGAAACTTGTAGTGAGAGATTAAGAGTAGTAGCCTAGTCTGGAACAAGCGTCCGGACGAAATGGGTCATGCACTCATGCTGGCCGGAGGGATACAGTTTGGACGTCAGACCGAATAACGTGGAGGCAGTGACCGCCTGAGAGACTGTGGGGTCTAGCTACATAATTTTAGGTTCAACCATGCAATTGGTATCGCCAGCTGCATGACCAGGGTTCCGAGGCAGAATTTTCACGTCATTGGGAATGTCGGGTGAGTCTCGCCCAGAGGGCAGTCGAGAAGGATGTTGGTGAAGGCTTGTTTAATGGCTTGGCACTCGGTGATTGGTTTCCCACTACAGGATAGAATAGCCTGTCCAAGCGTAGCCGACGTGGATGGAAGGGACGGGCCATTTTCGCATCGCATTTCTCCGAGGACTGAGAGAACTCCGACTGCAACATAATGGGGTGAGTGACTTTACAAGCTGAGCGGGTTGATGGCACATCTTGTCTCGCCTCGCTCATCCTGATAGAGCTGCAGAGCCGTTGATCACCACCAACAGCACCAGGGCTATGGGGTTCGAATTTCCACAAAATACCTCCTACTCGTACCTTACTGTCGTACATTTCTTCTGGCTGGATTCTTTTTTTAGAACTTGTCGCTTGTTCGGCTCAAGCTCCGTTGGCTCGTTGTTTCGTAGATTGTGTTCGCAATCCGCATTGGAGGCATGATAGGTCCGCACCGCGAGGTCTTACTGGATAGTTTTGGTGAATTGTTAGGAGTACGCAGTTGCAGCCTCGATACTCTGAAAGTAATTCATTAACATCGTACTTAAAAGTACAAGTACTTAGTGCCCGCCCTCACGTGGCGATCAGCATCAAGCCATTTGCCCGATTGGGAGAACATAAAACCTCCGCAAACCAGAGCATGCACAGTGATTCACTGCAGGAGATCTTCACTGCAAGGGCCAGACATGGACGGCAGGTAGAGGCGGGATCGCGCTTGACGTTACATCCACACTGCAAAGACTATTTATTATCCCAAGCAGACACCACTTGCCTCCACCGAGATAGCTTTGTGGCGGGCGACATGTCGATGTGGGTGGCAGTTGCCCTGCTGCGGCACATCTGAGATGGAGTAGAGTGCTTCCTGCCAATATTGTGGTTGATCTGCAATCATAAGGTCCTCTGGCGGGTTGATCCTCTACGGGGACTCATCCGAAATGTCTTGGTCATCATGGAGAAACCCTCCGGCCAGGCTAAACCAGTTCCTGTTCCTGCTGAGCGATCGTCGATAGTCCGCAAGATACCGCAGAGGAAGTCATCGCAGAACTTCTCCATGGCGCTTCTCGCTTCGGCTATGGCTCTCACACCACCTCAGTCTTCTAAGGAAAGGGAAAGGACTGTCCCATCACGCGGCAGATCGACGTCTCCCATACGCTTATCCAGGCTTGGGGAATTGCGACGAGCACCCTCGAGGACGTTCATCCCTCCGATCGTACCAACCGACATCCTAGACTTCCCCAAAGTCAGTCATCCGCGCATAGCGATCAACACGAAGCTATCTACACCAGTCTCCGTGGGAGGTGCCACTGTTGAGGGAGAGGTCTACACCATTTTCGATGACGGCAAGGCCAGTACTCGGAGAAAGACCCGTCCGCCCATCTTACTCCGCCGCATTGTCGTGAGTCTTATCGCTATCGAGTACTCCAACGGGAGGAAATGGATTTTTCGAAGCTTGGCAACGGACTTGATAGACGAGGCTCACCCGCCGCCCACGACTATGCTTGCAGTGGCACCCTCGTCATCTGGTACACAATGGGAGGTCGTACCCTCTATGTCGGTGTTGCCCTTTCGTCTCGATCTTCCCGTTATCATGGGACCCCCACCGTACAAAGACAAAAAGGTAGGTATCAAATACGTAGTCAGTACTACCGTGGAAGCAAAGATTGCCGATAAGGCGGAATTTGTACGAGAATCCCAGGATGTAGCAGTGCTAACGGTTCATGATCGTATGTAGATACCGAAGTCCCAAAGGCTTCTGCTGACCTTGATTTAGCTGAGAAGGCACTCGTAAACCTTGCAAGTCCTTTGCTTACCACTGACGAGCTACATGTTCCTGGAGCCGGCAGGCCATCTTCGATCAAACTAACTGCAGGCCTCCACCGTCAGACATGGATCAGTGGATATGTGATTTTTGTCGACATTTTGATCGACAATAGCAGCCACAAAACGGTAGGCAAGGTAGATATCCAGCTAGAGAAGGCAACAGTGCTGTATAATTCTGCTGCGGCATCCACCCGGAATGGTGTGGCAGATGCCCTTCGGCTTCCAGATCACTGTAATAAGGAGATTGTTGCACGGATAAGTATGAGAGCGCCGCAGGATGCCGTTGCTCCACACTCAGAAACGGTCAGGACGTGCCGTTTGGAGATACCCGTCGGACTGGCATCTGTTGATACAGGACGCTTTTTTGGTGTCCGCTTCTTTCTCAACGTCCAAATATCCTGTTCCATGTCAAAGCGGCTTTCGGTCTCGCTACCTATCACCATCATACATCCCAACTCTGTCGATGTTCCTCCAAATTCCCTGGCTCAGGTCGCCGCTGCAGTGGAACACAAGCACAGAGATCATCCATCTAGAACCGGTTCGCCGTACCGGTTTACCGCTGGCAGAGCGTTTGCTGCCGCCCGTGAGCGATCGTACGATCAACTCAGGGTGGACACACTACCTGAGTCTGAGGTTCGAGTTCTCTCTCACAATTTCGATGGAAGTCGGAGGAGGGTCAGACATCGACGATCCCACATAGGCGTCAACTCCGGTAGCAGCCGCAGTACTGCACCTCAGTCCACTCGTCCTGCCTCTCGACCACAATCTTCTCTGGATGTCTATGGGCCGAAGCTCCAAAGGAGCACTTCGGGCATGGCTTTCGATGACTCTGATAAAGAGAATCGGCCGGTCGCACAAACTAGCAGTCCCACGAAGGAGAAAAGAAAAAGTCGACCGTTCTCGCGCTTAGAAAGCTCTGTGTTACGCGAGTTAGATCTCACAAAGAAGAGAAGTAGCACGCTTTCTGGGTGGAGGAACGTTGCTGCGGAGGCAACCAATCTCTAGCACGGTACGATGGAGACCACTGGGGTCTGTTGGAGGATTATCTCCGCATTCTATGTCTAGTTGTCGCTTGGCCCATGTTCCCAAGCATCTGTTTCATACATGAGCTAGATTTGTTGCAAATTTATGGTACGCACGCCTGTCCAATAGCAGACCTCTTAGCGCTTGTCGTACCTTGTACAGTCTTTGTATCCGGCGACTCGTTCGCTCCTTCCTATATCGTCTCTCCTTACTATGATGCATCAATCTAGCGATTCCTTCCTCAATCTATTATTCTTTTTTCTACGCCCACCTATGTACCCAAGTCTTCCTTTTCTTGGGTCACCGCGCTTTGGACCATTTTGTTGCCGTACACGTCGATCTTGGCTTTTGGATCCAACCGCTGTAGTCTGATGATTACTTTGGCATTTGGAGAAACAGCTGTGTCTCACTATTGTTAATCCCTTGTACGACACATTGGCCAAACAGGCTATCACACTCTTTTTCTTGCGGGTGCCCAATTTGCTACGACTCCAGACTGACAGCCTGAATTGTTTCTGGTCTCGCCTTCGGTCACTGAGCATGACAACGCCAAGCCAGCCGTCGTTCACCCATACTTTGTTACCTTCGCCATCTCTCTCTGAGCTCTCTGAGCACTCTGAGCACTCTATTGGAAATTATAGCCAGAACCTCGGATTAACGTCCTCGCTACACATCTGCACTCTCTGCCAGCAAACATTCTCAAGCCGACCTTTCAGCTTCCCGTCGACCGCTCCTGCGGCTCTAGCAGCCATCAGATCTTCTCTTTCATCACAATCGCCGTCACAGGCCTTCTGCCAGAATTGCTGGCTGCGCATCTACACCCTATCACTCTGCTGGACGTGCGGCGAGATCGTCAGTCGAAGCGAAGAGAGAGTCAGCTTTGGGTGGTGCTGGTGGCATTGGGGATGTGTGAATTGTGTCTTTTGCCGGGTTCCGCAGCTCTCTCCGCGGTTCAGAGCATGGCCACTAATTCATGTTTTGTTACTCAGGCACCTGTCAAGCCGCCGCCATGGACTGGAAACAGCAAAGGCACGTGCCTCATGGAGCCACCTTTGTGTCGACAGTGCCTCCGAAGTCTCGACGACCAGCAACCACCGACCCCTCCGCAAACTCCCAGACCCCTCCCAAAGTGGATGGCCAACCTACCGTCGAATCGCAAGCGAAAGAATTCCTCTCCCAAGCCGTCCTCTCCTTCTCTCTCTTCAAGCAAGCGCTCACCGTCCATCCAGCCTTCACAGTCACCCCACACCCCGTCTCCTCTGGTATCCTTCCCCGAATCACCTCTAACACCACCACAGTCCATCGCCAAACCCCTTCAAGTATCATCTGGGGACACTCACGAGCTTCAACACCTTTCTCTGACCCCCAGCGATCGCAGTCACAGTCGGCTCTATTTCCCTCCCGCACCACCGGCCTATGCCTCCCATCACGGGGAGCACAGGTGCGCGGCTTGTGGCTCTGACGTTGCATCCACTGATGCCAGAGCTGGACCCCACGGCACAGTGTTGCACAGCTGGTGTATGCTGTGTGCTCGATGTGGGGAGCTGCTGCAGGGAGAACTTGAAGGGTTTGGAGGCGACGGTGCGTTTGATGGAAGCGCGATTGGAGGAGCGAGAAGGTGTAGAGCTTGTTGGAGTAGTGGGTCCAGGGGGCTGAGAGCTGAGCAGATAGCGTTGGCTCTGAATGGAATGAACGAGGATGTTGGGCGAACGGAAAGAAAGAGAGGGAGGAGGAAGTGGAGGTGGTGCTGTGGTGGCAGAAGGTGAGGGCTGGAACGAATAGTTCTATGGGTGAGTCGATAGGCTTGAGTACATCTACGGGAGATGTGAGGTGAGAGGAGAAGACAGAAAGTCTGGTCAACCAGAGAGCAATGGAATCTCTACGAGATGGCATAATTCAAGTTGAGTTAATCGCATAACCCTCACACTACCTTTGTCAATGCTTCGGCTTGTATGGACGTTTGGAGCCGTTCTGCGATGGACTTCTTGCCGAAACAAGGATACAAGTTCTGTCGCATTCTGCATCCTACAAATTTAGTACTTTATGCTTGATTGTGTTAGCGCTGAGGTCGAGTATGGACGTCCACATTTACTTTAGGCAACCAATGTCTGTTACCCCGCGTAACGTTATTTCGCAACTTCCTGCAGGAAATCAATTACTTCTCTTTCACCTGGTTTGTCACTCTCCAAGTCCATTCTTTATATATTGCTACTACCGCCACGCAGTCATGAAAATGAAGAGCTCCGACTTCTTCACAGAGGGGAGATCTGCCAGCTTTGGCCTTCCTTCCTCTAAGACCTTGAAAACCACGCAGTCATGCATCGCAAAACAGAGCAAGCCCGCCAGTGTCAACAAAATCAACCGTTGCAAAGCTCAAAGGCTCCAAGATCATACTTGCAACATGGCTTCTCCTCTGCTTCGACTACCGATTGAAATCAGGCTTCGCATCTACGCTGCGCTCGACGAAGGCTCCATCGGGTACAATGCCAGGATGAAAACCGGTGCCTTCCTTGAGAATTACAGACGCTATAAAGATAGTTATATCAACCTAGTGTGTCGTCAAATATACAACGAGGCCCAACCTTTCTTGGCCGCGAAAGGCTTTCAGTTGTACTACCTAGCAACAATGCAGAATTTCATCTCAGGAATGGGGATCAAGAAACGACAATGCCTGACAAGGCTTAAATTGGTATTCGCCGGCGGGTCGCCCTTCCGCGTGCTACGATACATGCGATCTTGCACATCGCTTAAGGTGCTGGAGATTGACGCCGTGCTCGACCCTAATGAGGATTACTGGATCAGGAGAATGGCTCCTTTCGTCCGAAAGAACACGGCCATCAAGACCAGTATTGAGAATGCGATCGAAGCGTTCGTGACCATGACTGCGACGGAGCTCGTTTTTGGAACTCCGAGATATTGCACTAAAGATACGGGCGAAGAGCATTTCAGCCGCGAGGGCTATGATGTCGACAAGGCGGAGACGGTGTTAGGGTTACGTACCTCGTTGGCACATGTCAGAGCTGAGATCAATGGCGAACCGCTCCCGTATGGAGCATTCTTTGATTTGGATGTATTGCTGCTAACGGTTGTATCAGTTTCACCAAGCCATACATTCGTAAAATCACTCCTGACATATGGAGCTGAATGAGCTGCGTTCTAAAGCGACCGCCTTCTTCAGGTCCAGATCCAAGCATGGGCAGATATAAAGTAATAGTTGAATGGACTTCCGGGATTCTGCAAACGTCGTGTCCAAGACATGGCAACGGGAGGAACCTATACGTGATACTTTCATCCCCTGGGCAGGGTACCGGTACCGTAATACGGCATATCCTGCGATGTATCAATACAGAATGTCTGAGCAGTATGTAGGCCTGAGCAACATCGGTCGGATTGGGCGTTGTCCAAGCTGTTAGCGGAGTCGACAAAGAGAGCTAGTAGGCTCGGACTGGTTGGATGGGGGATACCGAGATGAACGGTAGTTGAGTACAGTATGGGATGTTGGAGCCTGGCCCAAGAGCTACTCTACTTTTCATTCAGACTTTGCTCAATTCTATTTTTCCATTGCATGATCCTCAAATTTCGAGAGGATCAGGGGCTGCAAGAGTGCCAAGGAATACTGAAAACCCTAGGATAGCCCTCGAATGCGTTTTCTCCATATCTTCAAAGTAAGGTAGAAAGTACAACATTTGACCTGCATCTTGGCTCCCTCCCACGCAACGCCATCAAAACCTCGCTACACTTGATGAATTGAACTACTTCATCTCATCAAACAAGAACCAATCATAGCTTCATCACGCGTCGGCCGGGTCCTAGCCCAGCGTTGCCACCTCTCAACATTTCCGTCAGCCTTCATGCCGCACCGTGGGGGCAGCCGGAAAGGCCCCAAGGGTGACCCGCCTCGAGATGTACTGATTTCCAAAGCAATGAGTTTGACCTTGAGGCATCGAGCCGTCAGTGATGGCCTCAAAATGGATAAGAATGGTTATGTCAATGTTGCCGATCTCGTAAGTTATTTTACTCTAGGGTCTCAATCACTTTATAGAATTGTTTTATTCCTCCATCGAGATTCTTTCCCTCTCACTGCCCATTTCAATTTCAAGAAGTGGCCGGATATGTTCGTCTTGCCGTCAAGTAGATAAGCGGAAGCGATTCATTCTCAAATACCAAAGACCAGATACGGTCTTATTCCTGGCCTGCAATATCCAGTCTTATATCAAGCCCGTGGAGAAATTATCTGACCTTTGTAGCTGGCGCTGCGTAGATTTCGCACCCTCTCTGTCATGTTCTCCGAGGTACAAAAAATAGTAACTGCAAGCGACAAGCAACGATTCTCTCTCAAAGAAGACTCTTCTGACGGTCTTGAAGCCTCAAGTTCTCGACCAGGCTTTCAAGACGATCCCTCACACTACCGCATTCGCGCAAACCAGGGTCATTCTCTGGCGATAGCTTCTGAAGACCTTCTGAAGCCCATTATGATCACAGACGCAGATTGCCCCCAACAAGCTGTGCACGGCACTGATCCTCTGGCCTGGAGTGGTATCCTCAAGAGCGGAGGGTTGAAGAAGATGGGGAGGCAGCACATTCATTTTGCAACAGGTGTCCTTGACTTTCATAAGAAAGGCAAGGGGCTAGATGATGTTCCTTCTGTTGGAGCGTCAAGCCCGGCCGCACAGACGAAAGGCGTTGACAAAGACAGTGCGGAAATTGTCGGGGATGACGGCACCAAAGAGTCTGCCTCGTCTGCTAAATCAGGCGCAGAAACAGTAATTTCCGGGATGCGCAAGAGCGCGACGATTATGATCTGGGTAGACGTCGTGAGGAGCATGAAAGACGGTGGGCTCTCGTGGTGGAGGAGCGACAACGGCGTGATCCTGACCGAAGGTGAGGATGGGTGGGTCAAGATGAAATGGGTCGACAGAGTGGAAAGGAGGGGAACTGGGGAAGTTCTATGGCAGCGTCCAGCTAAGACGAGCTGACATGTTATTATTGCGAATCTTAAAGGCCTAGGAAGCAAAGACGTGCTTGCGCTGCTTAGGTGGATAGCCAACCAGCTGTCTCGGCCTTCTCGTTCACACAAGAAGGCAGGACTCAAGCTAGTCGCAGGTAGCTTATGGCTCTACGGATCCTAAGCTTGTCTAAACGATTGATTCCCTCATCACAGCAACCTCAGCCAAGTCTTCAAAGGGACACGGACGGCACGAGACTTGCGATAGACCGCGTCCTATTGGTATGCCTAGATTATCGTGACAGAACATGCTTGTGGTAAGCCATACTATTGCTTCGGGTCTTCAGCGTCTCCAATGTTAACACTTCTCCTAGCTCCTTCATTTCAATACGAGTTAAACAAATAGTAGTGTATCCGAAATAAGTCATGGGCCATGGGTTCTACATACGAACAGTGACTAATGCCTTGGTTATTGGTGGCGAATACGAGGACAGTCAATGTGAATATCTGCAGCCGCACGCATCGCTCACCGCTCGCCATACCACATGAGCGGCCATATGAGGGGCCCGAATTATCACACTCCAATAGGCAATCCTCTACGATATTACCGCACTCTCGCGCGCTCCGAACACAGCCGCTCAGGGACGTAGCTCGCACGCATGGTAGAAGCTTGATGAATTTGTTGCTTTGAGACTTGATCCAAGACTGGAGTGTAATATGTTAGCTAACACGTGTGCCAGTATCAGGCGTGTACGCATGAAGGCCGGCTCATTTCAAAGATATTGCTCGTTAGAGGTAGCAGCGATGGTGGCGGTGTAATGTGGACCGGGGAGGAGGAGCTTCAATTGGCATTCGTGAATGATCAGCGTGGTAGGACGACAATCGAAAGGGTGCTGCCAGATGTGAGGTTTGGCGAGGTTGATTAGAAGTGCGTATTGACACAGCTTCGCAACGAATCGGTAAGGATGGAAAATGTCTGGTGAAGCGAGTACAGTGCGTTTGGGGGCAACTACTCTCGAGAGTGCGATGTCTTGATAAAGAGATGAATTACTGTTCTGATGATGTCTGAGGTTTTGAACCCCTGGGCCTAGACCGACTTGTCTGGCAATTGTTCTGGCCTTGCTACCTTGTCCGGGGGGGTGCAGATGCGAAAACAGCTCTGAGCTGAAGACGAGTCAACTGGTATCAAAGGCTCCAAGAGCCCATGAGTACATTGCCGTCGAAAGTTCCGGCTTTAGTAACCACATCAAGAGATATAACCGTGGTCCCTTCCGGAACCGGATCCACGAATACTCGCTCGCAATTGCTGCACTCTATCGACCCATTCTCGAAAGGCACATCCAGAAGACGGCCATGAACGTTCCTGGATCTCATAGCCTGAAGAGTCATCTTTGAAGCTTTCTCTGCCCCTTGGCCATCGGGGCTAGTAAGGATGGCCTCCAGAGCGTACTGCGAGGCGCCTTTGCCACCCAAAGGCAGGCCAACGTGGAGTGCATCTATATGTTTGTCGGTACCCACTTGCTGCAGAGCCAACCTAATGAAATTTTCTTGCCCAACACACCAAGCTTGGGGTCTATGAACATTGGCGAAGGTTGGAGGTGGATGTCCTAGATCGCCCCAAGAATCCATGCAGTACTGGTTGGACGCACAATGGCCCCGATGGTACATCAACTCGTGCGTGATCTGATTAACGCACCTTGTTTGGTATTGCCTTACATCGCGATAATAGAAGGCGGTGCACATCGATTCCAGAAAATTGGTTCCCGCAGGGCAAATCTTCGCTGGATGGGATCTGGTCAGAGCTCGTTTCTGCTGATGGTCGTTGCTACTCGAGTGACTTATGTTGCGGTCGACAACGTTGATATTGTTTAACGACTGTCCACTCATGGTGACTATGGTGCGTATCTTAGAAGGCTGGTTCCGTTCATTCGTCGGTATCGTACTCTTTCCATCGCCGAGTATAGGAGAATATGGTGATCCGATAGCAGCGGCTAGAAGGGAAGTGGCCAATAAGGAAACACCAACAGTAACCATAGGGAAAAACATCGCCAAAGAGAAATCAACTACTGATTGTATGGATGAGATTCCGTTATGGGTAAGGAGACCTCGGGGCTTTTATCTGGTAGGTATGTGGTGGAATCGGACGGTTGGGTACCCTATTCTCCTTCTTGAGCGCATATAGCGAAGGAAGTCGTGGCGTCACACTCGTATCAAACTATGTTGTGTAACCCACACACACGCGAACGAACCTTGTGCCCATCTGCTGAGGTTCCGAATATGGTCCGAAGGCAGCAAGCTGCGCTTGCAGAATGATGTTTTCTTCACACCTTTTCAAATCCAGGCATTCGCACCTAACTTTGTTCTTTCGCATCCAGGAGTCCGCATGCGAAGACTCAGATATTCTTAAAATTCCTGATCTCTTCTACAAGAAGCTGCGCAAGAGTTTCAAACATCCTTATGCAGCGGTGCGCGAACCACCCCTCTGCTACTCTCACCTCTCCCCAGCCAACCCCCGAACATCCCACGCTTCTTACCTTCCTCGTGCCTCCATTTCTTTCTGTATCGCAGACGCACAGATCCCAATCTAAGCGACGGTGCATACCATGTCTACTCCGCTCTCGTTCACTTATCTTTGGGTTGGCTTCGAGAATTGCTTCAAGCCAATATTCATGAGGTATTTGATATCCCTAAAGGCATCGTCGGAAAGGAGTATGGTTGCGTCTAGCCCGCAAGAAGGCTCCTCTGTCCGCGGTGCTGCCTTGCTCAGAAGAGCTGAATACCCTCGAAGAGATAAGCGCGTTGAAAATCTAGATCCTTACCAATGACTTCTACGAAGCAAATGTTCTTCAGCCCTCGCCCACGAACGATCATTGTGTTACTGCTGGGGAACATTTCATGGAAGACTCAACATTCTTTGCTGGTACTTAGGTAAAACTTCCTGCTCCGCTTATTTTTAGTGGGATTGGCGGCCGCGATCCGGAGCCGATGACAGTCCATGTAGACTCGTTCTCAGTATGTTCATTCTGGCTTCCTCTAGAAGCCGAACTTCCATCTTTAAGAAGAGAGGCCATCACAATTTACCTAAGGTAATTCATGCATGCCGGACTCATCTCGGAGGTCGTCATCTCTTCTGGAAGAGACCCCGTAGCTGGTGGTCTAAGATCTTGTGAGAGGTCGTTTGACAGATCTAGAAACGGCTGAACTGACAAGGCGTCAGTGACCCTGGAATGGAGAAGACAGACACCCCAGCCAGAGTTTCGTCTCCTACCAAACCACGAAAGAGAGTACTTAGCTCATGATGTATGAGTGAGAGCGTGACTTGGGTCACCATGTCGCCTAGTGTTGATCTGTTACTGCTACAATTGGGAGTTGATTCTCCTCAAATATGTGAAATTGCTTCTGAATGCAGCTCCCTGGCACATTGATGACCAGAGAACCAACAGAATTATAGCCGTCGCCGCCACATTTTTCTTTGTTGTAGACCGCGAACAACCAGTCAGCTGGACCGGTGCACCGGACATGCGAAAAGCGGTGAAACGCTAGCGAACCGAGGCTTGACAACGGAAAGATGAAGAGGAGTTTTCCAGGCCTTTTGCTTTCCGCATTGCATGTTTGTAGTAATACAAATTGATAGGGAAGGAAGAAGGGATTGTGGTAGGTAGCAGCAGACTTGTTCTTAAAGAAGCACTGCTTTCCATACACCGGGCTTTCGGCACTACTCGGAGCGCTGTTACTAAAGCTCTTGAAAATCGCAATGTTCAGGCATTAGTCCTCTTCAAACCAAAATGTCACGATTGGATCAGTCTTGTATGCTTTGTCCAAGGTGATTGGGGGGAAAGCAATGCCGTAGCCCCCAATTCCCTTTAGCAAGACCGCTGCTGCGAGGACGAGAGAGAAAAGCGAAGAGGGTCCAGGCTGAGAACTAAGAGTGAGATTGTGTCACCTGCGGAATCGCAAGTTAGGGCGATTGGAGGTGATGGGATCTTTGGATAGTGAACTGGAACTTCTGGCGTTTGTCTGTGCACACAGTGAAGCTGGTGTAGTTGCTTGCGGTAACTGTCTCTCTATATTGGGGCCGAACAGCTTTGTATCAAAGACTCGTCGGCCTAGCTTGCACGAAGCGGGTGAAATCCTTTCATCTTCAATGCGCTACTCGTTCGACAACGACCGAGTCATACGTAACAAGCCGGAGATGGTCACGGAGCTGGAGATGGGTATCCGAGGTACGCGAAGCGGTTACTTGGGCTCTGGAGCAAATGTGCCAGTTTCTTGTACCATAAGGTAAGTCCGGGTCGTGCGGGTCTACCTCGACGAAGTAGATTGAAGATGTGCGACTCGTGAATGAGGGATAAGGAGAGTAGTGCTTTGAAGGGCTGTGCGTTTGACAGGTTCTTTGAGTAATGTTTGCTATTGAGTATGCCGATACTAGAACTTAAGCGTCTCAGTTATCCTCTTTTGTTGGGGTTCAAACAAGTGCTAGTATCTGCGGTAAATGTATTATTAACAGCCTTGAGCAGACGTTAGCCCGAGAAGTTTGCCATGAGGACGAAACTCAGTGGGGTTTTCGGAACGATAGTCCTAAGATGATTTCCCTCATCTTTGGGGTAGCACTAGTCGTAGCAAGCCCTCCGCCTTTGCTTCTACTTTGTCTATCATGCTGATCTCGACTTCGCCATTAGCCCTGGCTTCAACGTGAAGGCCGTGCTGGCTCAGCTATTTTTGAGGTCCGACTCGTTCCTGGAAGGCAAGCTGCCAACAAGCAGTATAATGCCGCTTACGAGATGGAGAACATGGTCGTAATTAAAGAGATCTTGGCTCACCTAGTCAATAGCGCCTATGTCTTTTTTCAGATTCAGAGTTGAGCAGAAGGCCCGCTTTGAACCACTAGTAGAGAGTACTGACAGGCACTTGCCTCTAAGTATCCCCCTCGGCGACCAGTCAAGAAATTGAGCGACGGCGTGCGAAAATAAATTGCATTTTAAGAGGAGGGCTATACTGGCAAAAGGAATACCCACATCAGCTATTGCTGTTGATCGCGGTATGAAAACATGACTTAGAGCACCCTTCGGCTTTGAAGCTCTCAAATTGACAAGAGATTAACTGCCGCTGACTTACCTTTTTTCTGTACTGGGTACTTGTGGACGAGCTGAGAAGCTCTTAAGGAGAGTGTGGACACTGGAATAGGTGTCAAGCGGGTTTCTATCCGTAGTTGAAAGATTTCAGATCTCGAAGAAAATGGTGATTCCACAATCCCAAATTTTCATGTGGCCGAGAGAAAGAATGGATGCCACCTAGAAACTTCATCTTACATGTGTCGTCTCTTCCATTCTAGCAGCTTCGTCCTGAAGGAATGACAACGTCTGCAATACTTCTTAACATGCCGTCCCGTTATTGTGGTCGATGAACAGGAGAGGTCTATCCAGGTCACTCGGAGTACGCCTCATTACCGTCTTCTATATGCTTACCCATTCATCCAATGCATTTTCCGAACGCTCGATCGTATTCTAGGGATTCTTCTTTCTTTTCGCCTTCTCTCTTGCAGCTTTCTCTCGCTTCGCGATCAAGCCCTCGGCCCCCACGCCCCCAAATACCAGTCCCACGCCCACCCACTGCATCCCACTCAACCGATGGCCAAACCAGAGCACACTCAACATCATCGTCAGCATCTTCCGTGTCACTGTGACTGTCACCAGTAATAGGCTTGAAAACTTGCTGAGCGTGTAATAGATGAATATCTGCCCAATTGCGCCACACAGACAGAAGAGGAGGATGTCGTTTCCAACAGCAGGATGAGCGCGAATGAATGAGAGAGCAGAATTGAGTTCGTTCGGTGAGGGAGAGAGCGCAGTAGGAAGGTACGGTGAAGTAAGAAGATAGCAGACGGTGAGGAGGGTGGAGAGAACATTCTGTGCGACCATCATTTGCGGGCCGCTGTAAGGTTGAAAGGTGCTGAAAATGTAGTCTTGCGTGCTGTTCGTCAGGCCGTCGAACAACAGATTGATACCCAGCAGGAGCAGGCCCCATGATGAACTATGTTTATGTGCTGACGCAGAAGACTTCTTAGAGGAAGACGGGTTGTATAATGTAAAGACCGCAACACCCGCAGTAACAAGAGCGACGACAAGATATTTGTACAGCGGATAACGTTTCCGGAAGATCGTGAGATGCAGGAACATCACAGGTAACAGTTTGCAAGATTTTGCTAGAATGAATGTTATGTAGTCGATATGCGCCAGAGAAGCATAGCCGAAGGGTGACGCCAGGGACGAAGTGATCGCGACGAGAGCAAGGGGAAAGAAGATCGATCGAGATGGAAAGATGGCGGGAGTCGGCGCCGAGCGAGGATTAGAGAAGAGGAGGTACCCGTAGCCTGAGATTGCGGCGAAGGTAGATTGGATTGTGTTGAGGAAGACGGAATACGTGAAGCGGGAGGGGGAGGTCGAGGGGCCGTATGGAGTAGTGGTTATGCGTTCTTGAAGGAGTGCCCAAGTAAGACTGGAGAACAGATCAGTAGTACTCTGGATGGAGAGCAGGGTGAAGGCTCACAATGATGCATAGATCCCAGCGACGCAAATGACAAGCTGAGTGAAGCCTGCTTGGTCGGATGGCAGTTGAGGAAGAAGTTCCTCCTTTGGTTTCCCAGTGCTCGCAGTAATTTGTAGGTCCCGAGCAGTGCCATTGGCATGTAACCATCCATGCTTAGACAATTCAGGCGGGCCCTGGTCGAAGTCTGAGACTTCTCTTTGCAATGGCATTGCTTGCTTCTTTCGTGCCATATTCGTGCTCGAGATTGGTCAAGGAATTGGATCGTAAGAATTGTGATTGGAGAATCAAAAGAGCATCTTTGAGCGATGGATATGCAGAATATAATTATGCGACGCAACGCGACGCAGATGGACCGTAGGAAATTCGTGAAGTCATGTATCCGGTAGAGAGGTCATATATGAGACGGTTGAAAGGTGTTCTCTTTGCGAGCTTTCGAGATCGGCGCATGTCGCTGGCCGATTGCCGACGATTGTTGCAGGGGTAGCTCCTACGAGTTAATCCCGGAAGTGCCCGAGAAAGCTAAAATCGTCATTGGAAAATAAAGTGCTCTCGAACTTAGTTTCCTTTCCTTTCCTCCAGATAATGTACTATTACTCGACCGAATTGTCCACCCCCTATGATTTCCTTCTTGTTCACTCCTTTCATTCCTGACTTTGCTTGCTTTTGACGCTGTACACTATCTTTAAGATCTATAATATCATAATGTCAGAGCAGAGTAGTGACGTGAATAACGCAAACAGTCAGTATACTTGTTATCGTAGCCTCTCAGAGGCAGTCCTAGAGGAAGCGTAGCTTACAATGATACTGTCGTGTAGGAGAGACCACTACGAGCACACAATTGGAACCATTGAAGCCCAAATCCATCTCGAATGGAGACACCCAAGAATCCACCGAGAATCATGTACAGGAAGAACAGCTTGTGGAGGGTATGTCATGGGACAAGAAAACTCGAACAACGTTGACTCCCGGAAGATGTCTTTCAGGTCACCATCAAACTCCCGCACAAGCCTTACGAACTCCAGCTCATGGTAATTGCCTACTCACGCCTCAATCCGAGAATTACCACTGAGAAATATAGATATCGAGTCAAGAGCAGGTGCAAGAGCTACGACAGTCAATAATTGAGTTGCCCGGCACCTCTCAATACACCTGCTTCCATCTTGAATTTCAAGGCATTCGTCTGAATGATTATGTTGAGCTGTCAGAAGTACAGGGGTGTGGAGCAGGCTCCGAGCTGAAATTGGTGGAAGACCCTTACACGGAGAAGGAGGCACGGATGCACGTGGTAAGGATAAGGGAGATAATTGGAGCTGCTGGAGACAGAACCGATACGTTGCATGGAGTTTCTGCCGGCCTTTCCTTGCACGATTTCGTCTTACCTTGGAGTGGATTTGAAGAGCATCCTGCATCGAAAGAGAAATCTGGCAATGCTCGGACTACAGAGATCCAAAACCCACTGTCTGGCTTTGTCATCGATGCTCCAGCTTCGATCCAAGCTCTCCTACCACCCACGGTCGAACCACCGCCAAAGACCGTGAAATCATTGTCGGTCTCGGCATGGAATCCGCCACCGCATCAGCTTCGCCAAAAAGGTCATCTTCTTTACCTTCAGCTTACGACCAATGAAGGCGAGCAGTTCCAGGTCACATCCCATGTTTCAGGATTCTTTGTCAACAAGTCGTCAAATAGCAAATTCGACCCATTCCCAAAGCCAGCGCCCAGAAATGCCGCCGCTCACTCACTCTTTTCCCTAATATCGAACCTGTCACCCTCATTCAGCGGATTCTTTCAAGCCTTACTGGAGAGCAACAACAAGCGGGACCCTCTTTCGAATTTCCAAATTACCAATGCCATACCTTACAGTCCCTGGCTAGTATCTGCCGCAGCTTCGTCACTCGCCTCTCACCAGCCAGACTTTACAAGGACCCAAGAGACATATCTGGTATCTGGTATTGAGAATACCGAGACGTTACGAGATTGGAATGAGGAAATCCAATCAACTCGGGAGCTCCCTCGAGATGCTGTCCATGATCGAGTCTTTCGAGAACGATTGAACTCTAAGATTCTAGCCGAGTTTAATGAAGCTGCAGCCCGTGGAGCAGTGTTGGTTGCAAGGGGTGAAGTGCCACCTCTCAATCCTACCGAAGGCCACGATGCGCAGATTTTCGTGTACAATAACATTTTTTACTCCTACGGAGCTGATGGGGTTGGAACATTCACTGCGGATGGTGGTGACGAAGCTGCTCGTGTTGCGGTTGGTAAGGATGTCTTTGGGGTGAAAGCGGTCAATCAACTCGATATTCCCGGCTTGTCAACCCCTGGTACAATCATCGTCGACTATCTTGGCAAGCGTCTAGTCGCACAAAGCATTGTACCTGGGATCTTCAAACAACGAGAGCCAGAGGAGCATCAAGTCGATTATGGTGGTGTTGACAGCAGACATGTTGTTACCGAGAACGAGGCTTTTGTCCCAACATTCTCGAAAGTCTCTAAGGCCCTTAAGGTGAAAAAGCATGCTGTATGGGACAAGGAAGGGAAGAAGCATGTATTAGAAGCCAGCGTCGAGACCAAAGGTCTGCTTGGTACTGATGGGCGGAAGTACATACTCGACCTGTACAGACTGACACCGCTGGACATTACTTGGCTCGAGGAATATTGGAGCGATCAGGTGGATGGAGCAGCCAAGCCGCAAGATCGCAACTACCCACACCGGATGACAGTACTGAGGCCTGAGCTCGTAGAGGCGTATTGGAGGCTGAAATTGGGTGACTATGTCAGAGTCGAGGTTGACAAACGAAATGGTGGAAACAAAAAGTCCCAGGACCTTGCGGGACAAGTTACTGCTGAGACAGGCGATCCAGCAACAGTTTTGGCAGATGGCGAAGAGAAAGACGAAGCATCAACCCCGCCGACTAACGCCGGTGATGATTCAGAGGGAAGGGATGACGAGCGTGTGGATATCTCTGCTTTCTCGTTGGCCCTAAATCCTGATGTCTGCTGTGGGCAGGTACCGCAAGCAGATGAAGAGAAGGAAGAATGGGCTAAAGATGAACACGAAGTGAGGGCAGTGTGCGATTTTCTACATCAGAAGGCTATGCCAGAGCTGGTAAGTTCCGAGATTAAATTCGTGAAGGAGTATGGCTAATGGCGGATCAGATTAAGGATCTCAAAGACGGCGAAGTTGGCTTTCCAATGGATGGACAATCACTTAGTCGACTATTACATAAGCGTGGTATCAACCTGAGATACCTGGGGAAGCTCATCGCTCTCGGACACGAGCAGCAAGACCCGCGGCTACACGCACTTGAAGTGCTGGCATCTCAGGAAATGATTGCTAGAGCATTCAAGCACATAGTCAACAGATATTTAAAGGGCCTGCCGAATGTCTTCGCAACGATCTGTGTGGCGCATCTTCTCAATTGTCTCTTGGGTACTGGTCTGAATGAGAAGCCCACGGTATCGCTTGACGAAGACATCAAGGATCTGTACTCTGACGCTGACTATGCTTTTGCACAAGTAACACCGTCTACCCTAAAGGAAGACCTGAAGTCGCAAGTCAAGCTTCGCTACCGATATGAACTCAGCGCCGGCTGGGAGTCGGGCATCAAGCACCTGCAGCTCTTACGAGAGATAGCTCTCAAGCTTGGTATCCAGCTTGTTGCAAAAGACTATCAGTTCAGTAAGAGCGTGCATGAGGGCCAGAACGGCAACTCGATACATGTACCGCATAACCACACAGCAGAATCTACAACCAACGGGAACGTCAATGGTCACACCGTGAACGGTGTCAATGGGAAAAAGAAGAGGAAAGCTCGCGATCAAAGCCCGCCAGTGTCCATTGACGGCTCGAGTCCGTCCTGCGGTGAATACACATTCTCGGCGGATGACATCTCCAACCTCTTGCCAGTAGTCAAGGATGCATGTCCTAAGAGCATCCTTGCAGAAGAAGCTTTAGAAGCTGGGCGTATCTCGATAATGCAGAATCAAAGGGAAATTGGCCAAGAGCTACTGCTCCAATCCATGTCACTGCATGAGCAGGTATATGGCATGGTACATCCTGAGGTAGCGAGGGTCTATCACCAGTTGGCTATGCTTTATTACCAGATGAACGAGAAAGCCGCGGCTGTTGAGCTGGAACACAAAGCTGTCATTCTCTCAGAACGGACGCTGGGGGTCGACTCGAACGAAACCATCCTCTGCTATCTCAACCTAGGTCTGTTCGAGCACGGCAACGGAAATACAAGCACTGCTCTGGCGTCCGTACGGCATGCGCTAGACCTATGGAACATCATCTATGGTGCGAGGCATCCCGACTTAATCACGACGATGAACAATGCAGCCGTGATGCTTCAACATCTGAAGCTCTTCCATGAATCGAGACTATGGTTCGAAAGATCGATCGCTGTCTGTGAAGAAGTTTCCGGCAAATCATCAGTCAGCACTGCCACCTTGTCGTTCCAGCTTGCGCAAGCATTGGCATTAGAGGGAGATCCAAAGGGTGCCGTATCACGCATGAGAGATGCATATAATGTCTTTCTCAGCCAGCTGGGCCGGGACGACCGCAACACCAAAGAGTCGGAGAAATGGCTTGAGCAGCTTACGCAGACGGCCGTGTCACTTGCAAAGCAGGCCAAGGACTTGCAGTCCCGGCGCATACGACGGGTCCTAATGACGCCACGAGTGACGATGGGGACTCGAGCACTGCCGGCCGTTGGACAATCTCCCGTGGACCTGGTCAACGGCCACGATCCAGGCACTCGAGGCCTGGATTCGAGAAGTATTGATGAGCTTATGAGGTTCATCGAAGGAGGAGGAGACGCGTCTAGGACTCCGCCGTCGAAGAAAAGATCGGCTCGCGGTAACCCCAAGCGCCGCGGAGGTGTTAAAGTGGGTGGCTCACCCTAAGATTTCGTATCATCATTTCCGCAAGTCGACTATCTGTACAGTGCATCTACACAGGCGCTCATATTGCGATCGTCACCTGGCGTCGGAGATATTCGGCCATGGGAGGTACATATTGATAGCTCTCCACATCTATCCATTCTGCATTGGGTGACGGGGAAAGGTGGCTGCATCACCGCTCATAACGGCATTTCTGTATACTAGCTTACCTACCCCTGCGTAGCAGCGGGCTAGATAGATATCGATCGCAGTGGTAGAGGGTACGCTTTAACCACAAGAGCAGCCTTGGTCAGATCGCTGATAATTGAAACCACTTGTTGAACGACATCAACCCCAAAAGCAGCAGTCGTGAGTCTCGGATATACTAGAGTAGCAAGGTATCCTCCGCTCGTCTCGTCAGGCAAGAAGATGTCCTCTTGTACCCTCCAGCGAGCCTTGTTCTGATTCTGGAATTCCGTTGATTGCTCCCACTGGCGAGCTGCATATTGGGAATGATCCAAGCTCGCCGGAGTGTATTGTAAGTAAGGTTGGTCGGCTAAAGTAATATCAATATTGATGTACTGCTCCACGACATCAAGTACTTTACTTATGATTGGAGGTACAAAAGCCATTCTTTACATGATCGGCAAGTGGGGCATTGGCGGGGTAGCTGTTGACAGCTCGAGTCCCTGAGGGAGCTGGCAGCGAGCAATGATTCAAGCATAGACTGATCCATTTCCTGCATATACACGCACATTGCGAACAACGCAACAACGCAACCCTGGATACCAGCCCCTTGCGTCTGTAGCAACGCCTTGCTTTATCTCCAGTCACTGCGGCAAGACTGGTTCCGCATGTGACCCGCTAGTGCACTTGATCGCCGCATCCTCATGATGCCGCGGCGGGGAAGAGCTCGAACTCTTCCTCATTTCCTTAAGTACAATATCCACAGGCCCATTGGCGACGCCACACCTTGAGCAGCAGTCCACGTGAGGGCTCTGTTCGAGGCATCCCTTCGACATCATGTCAGGCCAAAGGCAAGAAGCCTACTGCACGGTCAGCCAAAGTTCTTGCTGGTGGGCTAGAAAGCTACTGACGTGCATTCATAGCTGCTTATGAGTGATGATTACTTACCTGGTACGACTGAACGTCCACCATGACTTCTCTGGTCATGTCTGACATCCTATAGGTGCAATGGTACTGGGGCACTCCTTACGAGATAACGGAACCAACAAGCAGTTGGCTGCTCTTGTTACTCTAGATAGCCTGCAGGCTTCGACCATATCGGAGCTCGAGGTATATATGGCTTTCTACACGTGCAAGATAATGGCTAAACAATGCTTGCAGAAAGTGTACGACCAGATTATCCCCGTCGACCGCATCGTGAACAAGACCCCCGCCAACCTTTTCCTAATGAATCGCCCGGACCTCATATCTACCTTCACCAAGATAGCTCTGTGGCGGCAAACACAGTTTTCACGGCTGGTCTACATCGATGCTGACGTAGTAGCCCTACGGGCGCCTGACGAGTTGTTCAATGACAAGAGTGACTTCGCTGCCGTACCGGACATTGGCTGGCCGGATTGCTTCAATAGTGGAGTCCTTGCCTTGACACCGAACATGGGTGACTACTACGCCTTGCTGGCATTGGCACAAAGAGGAATCAGCTTCGACGGTGCTGATCAAGGACTCCTGAACATGCATTTTCGAGACTGGCATCGGCTGAGCTTCACGTACAATTGCACACCTAGTGGGAACTATCAATACGTTCCTGCCTACAGGCACTTCCAGAGCACCATCAATATGGTTCATTATATTGGAGACAACAAGCCCTGGGTTGTAGGCCGAGAGTCAAAAGGTGCAACAGGGGTTTATGAAGAGCTGCTGGGACGATGGTGGGCAGTATACGACAAGCACTACAGATACCCGGCATGCCATCCCCAGCTTTATGTTACCGGAGTAAGCGCTGACTCAAAAGAATCACAGGCTTACAGCTCGGAGCAATCAGAGCAGGAGGCCAGAAACGTCCGAGAATACGTTAAGGGCGAGACATCCTATCCTGTTGGACTCTCAGCAGGACCATCGGTAAGCCACGAGGAACGAACAGAAGCTTCAATCACTACCACGGAGCCACAGCTGACCGAAAAGACCGAACCAGCTGAAGATTTGGAACGTGGGGACGCAAACCGTCTCCCAACCGCTCAGCAACGAAGATTCAGCGTCGCCTGGGATCCCATACAGTCGGTAATCTATGATTGGATCGTGGAACCAAGCTGACTTGGCGAGTAGAAACCCTCCACCTAGCCAGTCCCGGCCTGAAGCAGCGAACTTTCCGAACCAAACATACGATATGTCAGCAGACCCGCAGCTGTTCCACGCGCCCGAAAAATACCCCGAGCCTCCTAAAAACATGTATTACGAAGTCCCAGAGGGACAACCCGCATCCCAGCGTCCTAAGCCAATCTTCCCATGGGAAACAAACCAATTGAAACCGACCCGCGTCTTTGCTGACGATCCTCCGACAACCTCAGAAACAGCACCCTCGGTAACTACAGACGATGATACCCAGACCGAGACAGTCTCCCCTTCCACTCCGACCATCAGCGTCACTTCCCAAGAGCTCCTTCCTGGCTTTTCTCGCAGTAATGCCTGGGACGACATGCCAGAAATCGACCGCTACATCGCCAACCTCCCTCAAAACCGTCATGCCAAAATCCAAGTCCTCTTGAACAACACCCAAGGAACATCTGACTCTGGTGGTCAATCTATCACATCGCCGGCTTCGGAAGCCCCGCCACAGCACGACCGCCGCGGTAGTATCAAGATTACGGACTTCCCCACTGAGATCGAACGTCCGTCACTGCCTGTCACTCCCGCTCCGGTACGCCGACCCTCGTTCTGGGGCGAAGAGCGGGATGCGGCAGGGGAGCTCCCCGCCGCAGAGGGTGTCCCCGAGCAAAGCCAATGGGATCCATCCGAAAGGTTAGTGGCGCTTCAGAGAAGACAAAGCCAGGTGCTAGAGATGGGGCCACAAAGTCCGTCGAAAGCCATTCCGGACAGGCAAATGCTAGGAAGTGCAACTTTTGTTGCGGAGGAAGCGGCTCCTGAGTCTACACAAGGAGCCCCAGCAACTGCTGAGGAGCCGACAGCGGAGTCTGCAGGAGACAACACTCCGGTCCCTGCAGATACGAGGACAGATGGTGAAGAAGGAGCGGCTGCATTACCAACTGCGCCAGTACCTATACCTCCCTCTAGCGCACAGGACCTTACTAGTAGGGCACCAATTCCAGCGGCAACTGCAACTTGACTGGCGTGAGGGGTTACGACAGAGTCATAAGCCACTCGAACAAACTGCAAAAAAGCCAAGATGAACCTTGGGCATGAAAGAACATTCAATACCTCGCTTGATGTGGTGTACTTTCGGGGCGTGACTGGAGTTCCGTCCGATATGGTCCGTTCCTCTATCGCTATTCTGCTGTTCGATTATTCGTCAGCATATCAACAAGCGACATCAGCAGTTCTTGCCAGCATGTTTGGATGACCACAAGTACATATTGATTCCTCGCGTGTTCATGCATAGCTTGCGTTCAGCACCGTAATTTCCAATTTTGCACACAATCTTGGCGAATTATCCATTGATGGGATTTCAAGGCACAGATGGGTAACTGGTATCTTGAGTGTTTTCTTGCCGGCTTTTGGTTGAATCTTCAAGCTCTGTACACAGCCTTACTCGAAGATACCCCCCACACCAACCATGCATACCCACAAGTAGGCCCTTCTGACGACTCAACAGAAGCACAATTCAACATGCCATCATCCACTCCACCTGCTTTATCTATATGCCCCCACACATGCATCCCTACAGGAAGACTTCAATATTCATCTCCAGCGTGCTGACAGGGTATCTATAACGCCCGAGAAAGGACTTGTTAGTAGAGCTCCTACGGAATGAGTAGGTAAGGGAGATGGATGCTCGCTCACCTGAGCTCGAACTTCTCAAGCACAGTCGGGTGCAAGATGCCGAAGACGCCAATGACGGACTCGTGGCCGCCGATGCGCAAATGGATCGCTGCGGCGTGGCCGGGGAAGAAGGTTGGGTCTGTTGCATGCGCCACGACTTGTCAGCACCCTGTATCGCCAGTTTGCATACCGAGCTCCACACCTCTTCCGTCCAACTCTTCCCAGAGATCAAGAGATCTGCAACAACATGATACAGAAACTCACCGTCCACTTCTGTGATCCAGTACGTCGCCTTCGCTTTGTCTTCTCCTTCCAGTCCCTCCTCCCCAGTTATGTACGCGCTCTTCAGCATCGCCATCACCCGGTCCAGTAGCCCATGCACGACCTCAAAGCCACTCGTCTTGCCATACCACGCCGCCGCGAAATGCCTCTCATTCCTGCTCTTGCGCTCCCTGCTCGCATCCTTAAACGCCACGTCACTAACCTCGAAGATCCTAATCGGCACGCCATGATGCTTATTCTCCCTCAGCGTCTTCAGCAGCCCCGGCAGCAAACTCGTGCGCACGACCTGGTACTCGGCGGTCTTGGGGTTCGCGAGCTTGACGGCGGTGGTGCCGTCGTCGGGGCGATTCAGGAAGGCGAAGTTCTCGGCGTGGGAGCAGAGGATGAGGGGGAGGCATTCGGTCCAGCCGGCCATGGCGGCTTCGAGGCGGAGGATGTCGGACAGCTTGTTGATGGGGAGGGGGGAGGCGATGGTGGCGGAGACGGAGGGGAAGGCGCGCGGGAGGCGGTTGAAGCCGTAGGCGATGGCGACGTCTTCCATGATGTCGGCTTGGTGGAGGACGTCGGCG
>JAABUQ010001290.1_pt1 | contig 54774 bp, 17 predicted proteins | sample 5560001 | NCBI WGS metagenome assembly JAABUQ01 (sample SAMN10711888, study PRJNA513371) | rock metagenome | isolation source: Antarctica rocks | place: Antarctica: Victoria Land, Finger Mt nord | collected 2015-12-18
CGTTGGGTCGGGTCGGACACTTTTTTCTCAACCCGACCCACCCTCTTGGGCCCCGTAGGGTTGGGCCAGGGTCAAGGCGCGAACCCGACCCCAGGGTCGGGTTTCGTCGGGCCAATGCCAAGAACCCAAGCTAACTTCGTCGCGTTAGCATTCGCTTATCTTATCTTATCTTATCTATGCGCTAACTCGAGGGCTAGCACAGGGTCCACGCTAACCGCATATAGTTAGCGCGTCATGTGACGTCACGTGATCGGGTGGGTCGGGTTGGACACTCGACGCGCATTCTTCGCCCGCCCCACCTTGTTGGGCTAGGAAATTTGCCTGACCCCAGGGTGAGGGTTGAAACCCGACCCGACGGTCACACTAGCGCAATCTATAGACAACTTATTAATCGATCGCGTTTGTTTCATAGAGATTAAATTCGTTTTTAAGCGACAAAGATGTTTAAACAATTTTTGTCGTTTTAGTTAAATCAAAAATTTGCAACAAATTTAAACGTCAACTTAAAGAGTAACATTTTAGTTGACACATGCGATGCGCTATTGTAAGTATAATGAATTAAAGCTAATAACAAGTTTTAATTATCTTGTTTATAATTGCAATAGCAACGCAAATAGTGTTTTAACATTTAATTTTGTTTTTCGATTTATTTATTAATCTAAGAGTAAAAAGCGATATTTAGCTTTCGTTTAATACGTATGCGATAGTATATTGCGAATTAATAGTCACTAATGAAGAGCAAATTACGATCGAAAATAATTTCACGAATTTTAGAGTAAATAAGCAACATCGTCTTGAATAAAATGTTAATTAAATCTTTCGTCAATTATATAGATTTAACAAGAATATATAGAAACATTTTGAAGTATTAATTGATCACAATTAGAATTGCGTTAAATACATTATTTTTGTAACGATTAACAAGCAACTTCGTTATAAAGTTTATCGAAATTTTGATTTATAATCGCGTGAAAATAAAAAGCGACGTCAACTTCTCGTAAAAACAATAATGCGAAATTTTATTTCGTTGACAAACGTCGCAATCTTTAATATATGTATTAATATTCGCAATCATTTTTAATTAATAGAACTTTTTGCTTATAAGAGTGCGTATCTTTTTAATTTTAAAGTGTTTTATTAGAGCGTCATTATAATGCAAACGTAGCAATTCGTTCTTTAATAATGTCTTGTTAAGAACTAGAATAACATAAAAAAAAGAATGTTATTTTTTTGTAAATTAATTAATCTTTTTTTGCGCAAGTTTGACTTAAGATTTGCGACGTTAATTGCTTTTTAATTTTGAACGTTATAAAGTTCTTCTTTTGCTACTCTTTTATTTTAAACAACAACAAAGATAAGAAAACTTTTAAATTGTTCTTTTTGTCGCATGCGATACGAACGTCGTCGCGACGCAATTGTTAAGTCATCGCGCTTTAAGTTGTGTTTACAATTTCTTTTTTTTTAAATTAGTTAATTGTATTTTTCTTGTCTAAAGCATTTTTATTAAGAAGTTTAATGTTAAATTTTTTTTCAATTTTCGATATTCGAATCTTGAGTGCGTTCTCATCGCGTAATGTTAGCGTTTAGCGAACGTCTCTTATAAGTATTGATGTTATTTTAATAGCAACGATAGTGATGTTCTTTAACTTATTTTGAAGCGTAGATAAACAACTTTCATTATTTGATTCGCTCTCGTAATTGGAACGTCGAAAGAATTCGTTAATTAAATTTGTTTTTTCTATGTAATATTTGATTTCGAAGTCGTATTTCGTCAACGAAAGTGCTCATTAAGATTAACAACGATTTAGCGTTGTTGTCTTCATAAAATATCGTAAATTATTATAATTCTTCGACACAATAATTAGATAATAACTACTCTTTAAATAGTGTTAATATTGCTTAAAGTCAATAACGATAACGAGCAACTCTTGATCATAAATTTTGTATTAAATTTTCGCGAAAATTATCTTTCTTAAATAGAATGTCATTAAATGTCACGTCGTTTAATTGATTTCATTCATAAGATAAATTAATTGCGACAAAATTGTTGCGATTGCGAATTTCGAAACGTTTGTCTTAACGCAAATGTAATTTTTTGAATTAAAGTAAATTAGCATAGACGTTTGCGTAAAAGTCGTAATAAGCTTTCGAAAAACTAGAATAGCATTCTTGTTAAATATAAAAAATTCATTTTGTTTGTCTTGTTTGTTATTCGTTAGAAACTTCGTCAAAGCTTAAGTGATTTTTGCATAGTATTTTACAAATTGTTAATAAAAGTTTGCGAAATCTAGAAACACTTAAAGCTCACGTAGAGTAATAAACTAAAATAATGTTTTAATGAAGTCGATTTGTCGTAAATTCATTAATACGTCATGATTGCTTATAATGTATTTTAGAAATTTAATCGAGATCGTTATAAAAAAGCATTTAAATAACTTTGTGTAAAGCTTATAGAAGCGTAATTTATCAAGTATTTGACGTACGCAATTCTAGTGCTTCTTTCGTGTCTTAAAGTAGATTAAAATGTTATTAAAATAAATTATACAAAAATAATTTATTAAATCTTTTAAGACTTGATTGATCAAAATTTAGAAAATAGTCGATGCGTTCGCTAGTTTAAACAACATTATTGCGTACTCGAAATGTTTATATCTAGACTAATCGCGCTAACCCGGAAATGTCACGTGCAAATGCTAAGACTCGAGTCAAAAAAAATTCGAAGAATCAAATCGCTCAAAGTAGTTTAGTCGATTACTATAAGTAGTTTAGCGCGCTTCGCGCTATACTACTTTGAGCGATTCGATTTCAAAAAATCGTCACGACTCAATCTTGGCGTCGGGTCGAGTTAGAGGGGTGATATCATAACTCGACCTAACGATTAGTCTATTTATATCGTATTTGACAAATTGTCTTTTACTTATTATTTTAACGAATTCGAATTCAATAATAAGCGTTTTTTAAATTTAGTTTCGTAAAATACGTGACGCTTATTAAGCGATTTAGCGTCTTTTTAATAAGAGAAATAGAACATCAATTCTTAATTGTGATCGTATTAAGATCGCGATAATTAACGCATAATTTTAGACTTTTATTATTTTTTAACACAAATAGACTAATCGTCGAACTAAGTTATAATATCATTCCTTTGACTCGACTTGGCGCCAAGATCAAGTCGTGACGATTTTTTGAAATCGAATCGCTCAAAGTAGTATAGCGCGAAGCGCGCTAAACTACTTATAGTAATCGACTAAACTACTTTGAGCGATTCGATTCTTCGATTTTTTTTGACTCGAGTCTTGGCATTTGCACGTGACATTTCCGGATTAGCGCGATTAGTCTACATATATTAAATAACAAAGTTTGTAAAGCTAACTTACTATCTTAGAAGTACAAAAAAAATAACGCTAACAAAGAAAGCTTAACAATAATAAATTATTTTATAAAACAAAGATAAAATTAATAGAGAACTATATACTTTGCAATTAAATTCGAAAAAATTAATATTAAAGCTTTACAACAATTTAATTAAGAATCTTAGCATACTCGCAATACAAATAAGAATAAAAAAATAAAATTTTGTCTTTTTCTATTTTGATAAAGAATATTTAATATCGAAACAAAACGTTGTTAGTGCAAACAAGTATTACAAATAATCGAATACATTTTGTTTACGTATAGAAAGTACGTTAATCTTAGAGAAAATTTATAAAAAAAGAAAAAAAAAAGAAAGACTTAAGAAAAGCTTAGTTTAAAAGCTATATTTACTAATTTTTATAATTTAAAGAAAACAATTATATTTATAAAAGAAATCGAATTTATTAATTAATTTCAAGTTTTAATTGCAAAGAACTACTAGAGCGTTCGAGATAAGATATATTGAATCGAAAACTTACTTAGTAGCATAAAGTACAAAACAAGAACTAAGATAATTGTGCTCAAAGAAATTGTTTTATTTAGAAAGCGTATATAGAAGACGTAGATAAATAATTAATTAGACTTCGTAAGAAGTCTAATTAATTGATTGTTACTAGTCGCATAGCATTCCCAAATAGGAAAGGCTCGAGTGCTTAATAAAACAATCAATCAATCAATTAGCATGTTCTTGAAATGAAACAAGGATTATCACTAGTCGTTGATTACACAAGCTTGTCTCTTAGTGATGTGCGTCAAGCAATGCATATGTTCAATCAATTGATCTATGCTCGACGTGAGTACAGCGCTAGCGCAACATGTAAACCTTGGACTACCGTAGAGCATGGGTCTAATAAACCTCATGTCCTCCGGGTCCGAATTTCTATCAGGTGTCACACAACGCTCAAAAGGCATGAAACCATGAAAACCCCGTCGAGTCGGCCCAGCCGATAGATGACAGTGACCGTCGGCCTAAGAAGCAGCATACCTGCAATATAGGTAGACAGAATCTGAGGGGAGAGCGTCGGCCGCAGAGATAAGGTCTTGGATGTTCGTGTTTTGACATGCTCAGTCGTCCTCGGCCATCATGCTCAGGGTTTCGAGTTCTGTGTGAACCAGCTCATCGAAATCCGTCCGTTCGATGCCAGCGTTCCGACAAAGTCGGAAAAGACTCTTGATGCTCGTACTGACATGCTGTTTGATAGCTGTTTCGGAAGCTGATGGCGCTGTTGCTGAGTTCTCTGGGCGAGACACAAGTTCCAGAGGGATGAACGACGCAGGCTTGTGAGACTGACCATGGCTGTCGGTTGGTTCTCGCACTGTGCCATTTGAGTGATCTCCGAGATGTGGTTTCATTGCATCCGCCATGACGTTGCCATTGAGTGACGATTTGCCTGTCGCGGTGCGATATTCAGAAGGGTCGTCATTGTCCATCTCTGGCTGTACTTGAGAGTACTGCTCGAAATATGCAGCTTCAGAAGCGCTCCGTCCACGATTTTCAGTCCTGGAAGCTAAATCTGGCATAGGCGAGTGAGTGGCTGGCGTCCTTCCTGGCGTTTTGTCATACTGTGCCCAGTAGTCGTCTTCGTCTTCGTCGTTGGCTTCCTCTTCGGCTCCGTGATCCCTGTTAATCTCGGCCTCTTCCCGATCAGACGCCTGGCGTACCATACCCCTAGGTCCTCCAGTGCCTTGCACCTCTTGCACGATCGCTTTAACCTCCTTCGCCTTTGTCTCAGCTATCGAAATCGAAGGGCACCAGTCCAGAGTGGCGTGTTCGCTCCTCGTGTCCAGAGGGCTTACTTCTGCAACCCGCCAACTATTACGATTTTCCTCTTCATTTCCCTGACACCATGTGTACACGATAAGCAAGCCAATATCCTTAATGTCCACCTTGGCTTGCAAGGTTTCTTCGTCTAGTCGCCGGTACTCTATTGGACCCGCTTCGCCAAACTCAATCTCTCCAGACACGGGATGCGATTCAAAAGCCTCGCTTTGCACCACGCTAGGTAGTTTCTCTGCCGCGCCAGGCTCCCTACAAAGCAGCGGAAGCCATGAATCCGTGGGTGTAGCTGCTGTTGCAGAGAGCAGTCGTACTCGCTGCTGGAGGATAGGTGATAGTAGCGGTAAAAGTGCTGGCGGGGGCTGAGATGAGGCAAAGGCAGTTGGTAGGCAAGCGAGCAGTGGTGGGAGAAGAAGCCGGACATCCGGTGGTGGGACAAGGGTGGCCATTTTGACAGGAAGTCGGATTTGGTCACTCAACGTAGTTATAATACTCCTTGGTCAACAGGCTTTTCGAAAACGAGATTCGGTGAAACTTTGAAGCTTCGAGGGAAGGACTTTCCCCACCACTCCATTCATCCGACGTCAAACCTAAACAGCTAGTAAAAGGGTCACTAGGAGGTAGTCACCGCCATGGCTGAATTCGAGAGCAGTCACCAGAGCTTAGGCAGCTTTGCAGACGCCCCTAGCGCCCGCGAATGAGCGACTGAACAAACATGCAGAAGATGAGACATCCCCTGGGAGTGGTTCAATTTAAGATCGACGCAGACGCGCGGACGATCACATATGAATCTTCGCTTGTCGGCCGTAGCCGGAGCTAACTACTCAAGGATTAGCATGGGTTGGAAAGAATCTGCATTCTGCACCCTCGAGATGGAACAACGACCAGTTATTTTCAATCAAGGGAACCTGCAGATCCCCGCAGTGGTATCGCACGCACAATGACGAGGTAAACACCACCAGGAGCAATAGCTTTTATGAGCAGACATTGTTCGCAATCTGTCCACTTTCTTTGTATTCGTCTCCATTGGATGTGATGGCGCAGACCATGTCATCAGAGTCATCGCTGTTCGGAGATGCCCAGAATGGCGAAGATGGAAGTCCTAGAACAAAACTGGTGGCGGAAGCTGACCAGCAGGACGAAGCGGAGCTCCAAAAGAGGGAGATAAACCTCCGAACGAAAGTCGACGTTCGATTGTGCACTATTGCAGGCCTGCTTTGTTCACTTAATCTCCTTGATAGCGGCATCATCTCGAGCGCCTCGGTGACCAGCATGTTCTCAGACCTTGGCTTGGACCAGGGCAACCGCTATTCATTTTCTATTCTCATTTTCACCGTGGCTAGTATCTGCTTCCAATTGCCCGCTACTATCGCCGTCCGTCTTGTGGGGCCTCGTATCTTCTTTTCGTCCGTAACAGTCTGCTTTGGTTTGATTACCCTGGTAGGTGATACCATGTTGATACGTGTATTCGTTAGCCCGGGATCCTGTAATCACGGGTGCTTTATCCACCTGCGTGGACGTAATTCGGCGTTGAACAATACGCTAAATGTGCGTCAGTGTACTGCTTTCATCCACACATGGAAGGAAATGATCCTAATGCGAGTATTACTCGGTATATCCATGGTATTCATTCTAGACTCTAAGGGTTCATGAGTAGTCCGTTTGACAGCCACTTAGTCCGGCATATATCCAGGACTGGCTTTGTTGATCTCTACTTGGTATAAACGAGGTGCGGCTTGGCAAAGAGCACGTGGACCTCACGCAACTGATTTGGATTCAGAGGAGCAGCAACTACGATTCGCTGACCTTCAGACTGGTGAAATCATTGTGCTGGCAACAGGCGGTATCGTCAACTATGGAGTATAGATAAAGAAGTGCAACCAAAGTGCAGCGGCTGACATAAACAGCTCAACCTTCTGAATGGTCGCCGAGGACTCAAGGGATGGCAATGGATGTTCCTCGTGCAGGGTCTCGTACGTAGCTTTTCGTGATGTGCCGTGACGAACCAACAAATCATTGATGAAACGCAGGCAGCATGCGTCATTGGTATTGCCACCTATTTCTGGATTCTCGAGTTCCCTGAGAAAGCGCATAAGAGCTTCCACTTCTGCACAATAGCTGAAAGCAAGATCGCTGTAAGTCGAATCCAAGAAGATCGTGGCGACGGGGAGCCTACACCCTTCAAGGCGAGGGAAATCCTGAAGCATTTCCTCGACCTGAAGATATACGGCTTTGCGGCTACCTTCTTTCTGCTTGTAGGTTCCGCTTCTGTTTGAGAATGAAGGCCACTGACATTCGCATAGAATCTGGTCTCAACGGCCTTGTCCTATTTCCTGCCCATCATGTTCGTCCCTTCATTGCGCCCTGAACATTTCGCAATAATTGATTGACGGGATGCTAGTTTGCGAAGTGGCATGGGCTTTTCGGAAAACCAGGCTATACTGTTGTCGGCACCGGTGAGTGGTTTGAGGCACATCTAGACTATTTGCCTTATACTATGTCAGCCCTACTACTACGCCGTCATTCCAGTCCTCCTATCGTCTCGCATTGGCGACAGTAAGTTGCGATGTCAGCTCGCCACCGCGTTGATACGAAGCTAATCGTTGGGAGAGTACCGCCTTCGCGGACCTGTGATCTCCTTCAACTCCTTGTGCCTCATTGCAGGCTTTGCTATGCTTGGATTTGCAGACCAGGTCACCGTCCGCTACATAGGGTGCTACTTAGCAACCGGGGCCTATATCTCAAATTGGGCGGCTTTGAACAGCTACCAAGCGAACAATATCACAGGGTTAGTAGACATGAGGTGGTGGAAGAACGGGCTGACATGTCGCACAGTCAATGGAAGCGAGCCGTGACAGCGGTAGGAGCCTGATCCTTCCATCAGCAACTAGTTTCTAAGCAATGGGTCTTCTAGGCTGCTGTTACAGCGTGCAATGGCCTGGGAGGCGTTGCCGGGGCCTTCACCGTCCGCCAACAAGAGGCGCCGCGCTACTTGACAGCGGTCTGGGTGTCTATCGCGTTGGCCTCTCCTACTCAAGGTTTACCGGGCAGCTGCTGAAAGGCTGATTAGATCACATATAATGATCATTGCCATCATCCTTGCCTTCACCGCTTACTTTCTTCATGCGAACCGGAAGCAAGGCAAAGGCAAGCAACTGCTCGAAGGGACGGTAAGTTTATATGATTGCATCCGATGATGACTGGACCGCGCTAAGTCAGGATCAGGAGGGCTTCAGGTACACATATTAAGTGTCCAGCACACCTGAATTTGGCAACGTTGGAGGGAGAGCCTGAGCCTGAGCCTGGAGCAGGTTGTAGGGAGTAAGCTATTACTGCTCACGATTCCTCGTAGTATAAGCTGTTCAGAGAACTCATCAGACTAAGGCCGTGCGATGGAGACAATTCAGAATGGCGGAAACTGGTACCTGCGCTATTTTATAAAATACATTTGTGCAGCGACCGTGTTTAAATCATCTTGAGCATAGGCCAGTCATTGACACTCAGAGCCTCATACCCCACAGATCTTGCTTGCAACAAGGGTCGTAAAGAAATTCTGTACTCAATACTAGGTCGCCTTTGCATGAGTAACGAATTGGACTGGGCGAAACGGTAAAGAGCAGAATCATTGTGCTTGATACGATACCTTCACGAGTTAGGCTGGTGTGTCATGTACCAGTTACCCTTCTTCGATGGAGGGCTTCTCTAAGATCTCGATGTGCCCCTGTACCAGCCAATGTATCAAGACTTGCTCGGAGAAGCAGGGGGGATAGATCTCGTAGTTGTGTAAATGGTGTGCGCCTCTATCTATAGTAAAGTACGTGAAGAATCATATGAGCCCAGCGTGATGACAGTAGCCCGTTTTAGGAACAGACCGGGGTCATGAGTCGCTAGCCGGTTGGCGCGGCTCTTGCTGCTTCTTGACTTGGCCAATTCAATCATCACTGAATTTGATCTCGGTCAGCCTGTGTGCGAAAGCTATTCCAATGCTCACTGTTGTGAGCAGCTGACCTTGGCATCAGTGGCATGTGATATGTGTGCTCCGAACAGTCCAGGGCCCCCGAAATCCTCCTGACGACTCGCCGCCCAAGACCCTCAATCTCCGCAGCAGAAAATGACCTTCATCTCTCTATGCACCGCGCTGTACGATTACCACCCGCAAAGTGAGGGTGAGCTGGCCATTCAGGAAGGGGAGCTTGTATATGTTGTGGACAAGAGCAGCGACGATGACTGGTGGAAAGCCAAGAAAAGAGCGGTAGGCGAGGATGAAGAGGAGCCCTTCGGCCTGATTCCAAACAACTACGTCCAAGAGGTAAGTTGCCATTTCACTAGGGAGTTTCGCAACTTGTAGCAAGACTACGAGCTCAGCACTGCTGGTCTGTACAAGTGGCCAACATATCCTTACCAGAGTGCCCTCGGAGTGCTTGGACCAGAGCAGTAGATGCTGACTACGATTGCAAAGGCTGCCCCGAGTCACCGTGCCAAATCTCTGTACGACTACACGCGCCAGACCGATGAGGAACTCTCCCTTTCCGAGGATGCGCAGCTTGCCGTCTATGACATCTCAGATCCGGACTGGACGCTAGTGGGGCTCAATGGGGAGTATGGATTTGTGCCTGCGAACTACATTGAGATCACAGGGGAAGCTGAGGCTCAGTCTCCTGAATCCGCTTTGTCACCACAACTGCCGGAAAGATACGATGAGCTAGAACAGCCGGCAAGTCCAGCATCTGCTGGGCCATTGTCAGCCGGCCCAGCAGCTGCCCTTGCCGGTGTTATGAGACCGCCGGCGACTGCCCAGGCTTCGGCGACACAGCCCTCGGTTGATTCTCCACCACCCAATATCAATCTTCCCCCACGCCGTCAGCAATCGACCCCTGAAGACTCGGACGAAGACCAACCTTTGCCATCCGTTCCGTCTCGGCCACAGCGCCCAGCGTCTCCGCAATTATCTCCACCTCCAATCCAACACGCCTCGCCAAGGAGTCCAGACTCCGATGGTGTCGTCGCTTCGCCTCCGTACAACCGTATCATAAGCCAAAGCTACGGCGAGGAGAAGAGTCAGCGTTCACCGGGTGGCTTCCACCTATATAACATCAACGAAATGGTCTCGGCGATTGGGAAGAAGAAGAAGCTCCCGACAACGCTAGGCCTCAACCTCGCCACTGGCACCATCATGATCGCTCCGGAAAAGTCAAGAGACGGACCCCAACAGGAGTGGACAGCGGAGAAGCTCACCCATTACTCGATTGAAGGGAAACATGTCTTCATGGAGTTAGTCAGACCTAGCAAGAGCGTTGATCTCCACGCTGGCGCCAAGGACACGGCCCAAGAGATTGTGGCAGGGCTAGGCGAAATCGCTGGGGCCGCAAGGGCTGAGGGGCTTAGGGAGATATTGGAGATCTCCGAAAGCGGCCAAAAGAAGGGTCAAATACTGTATGACTTTGTAGCACAGGGTGATGACGAGGTCACGGTGGCTGTTGGAGATCAAGTAATTGTACTTGACGATACCAGGAGTGAAGAGTGGTGGATGGTTCGGAGGATCAAGGATGGCAAAGAGGGCGTAGTGCCCAGTAGCTACGTGGAGGTAACAAAGACAGCACCTGCGTCTGGCGCTAGCGCGTTGAACCCTGCACGATCGGTTGTTGAGCAGAACAGGCTTGAGGAGGAGAAGCTAGCTAAGGAAAGCTCGAAGTCTTCGCGGAAACGTGGAGGAAGTGACCCGAAGCACTCAGAGGTAGGCCCCGGCCTGAAGCTACCCGTAAGGGGTAGCAGCCTCACGAGTGGTAATGATGGTAACACTGCCCCTTCACAGCGAAGCAAAAGAGACAGCAAAGCCGAAAGCAAATCAGCATCGAAAACCAGTACGTTGAGCATCAATGAATGTTGAATGCACGAAGACGCTGACAAAGGGGAATAGAACCTGACACGAAGAAGATCCGTACGTGGACAGATCGTTCCGGCTCTTTCAAGGTTGAAGCGCAATTTCTTGGACTGAAAGATGGGAAGATTCATCTGCACAAAAGCAATGGAGTGAAAATTGCCGTTCCTGTCGCGAAGATGGCCATTGAGGATATCGAGTACGTTGAAAAGGTAACAGGTCGGTCTTTAGACGACGAGAAGCCTCTGTCGGAGATACGCCGAAGAAGTACTCAAAAAGCCAAGCCAGAACCTTCCAAACGTGAACAGCCTTCGACCTCTGTAGCGCAGACTGGAGCAACTATGGAACACAACAAGCGTCCATCGCCGAAACCTGCTGATCCATCAAGGTATGATTGGTTTGACTTTTTCCTGAATGCGGGCGTTAGCCCTTACCAATGCGAGAGGTATACCTTCAACTTCACGAAGGATTCTATGGAAGAAAGTAACCTCCCGGATATCACTCCCGAGGTTCTACGGACTCTTGGCCTCAAAGAGGGCGATATATTGCGCGTGATGAAGTATCTGGACAACAAACTCAACCGCAGAAAGGGAAGTTCTGCAGAGACTGAAAGACCTTTGTCTCCTAGCGAGACTGGAGGAGGTCTGTTTTCAGGTCCAGGTGGTACCTTGAAAAACAACACTCGAAAAGGGCGGCCTGCCCCTGCGATTCAAAATAACGACGTCGTGGACGCAGAGAGCTTCAAACAGAGAAACAATGATAGAAAGGCAGGAGAGAATCCGGAGTCTGTATCGACGCCGCTCGCCTCAGCCCCTCCACCACTGAGCAAAACACGTGGTGGTTTCGACGATGATGCTTGGGACGTCCGACCGTCGAAACAGCAGCCCAGCGCTGCGCCGACATCTCAACCTCCTCCGCCGCAGATACCTACAGTCAGTGTTCCATCTCAGCCCGCTCTGAGTGGTTCGATGGCAGAGCTATCACTGTTGTCAGCTCCTCTGGAGCCAATCAAAGCCCCCCAGCAAGCATCGCAACCCCCTCTGCAACCGCAACAAACCCAGCCCTCACTGCCTCCTCAGCAGCCAATACAAGCTCAACAGCCTACGGGCATGCAGCCGCAGCCCACAGGTGCCAATCCGTCGTTCTTCTCGCAACGTGTCCAGCAACTGACGGGGCCATCAATGCAGCAGCAGCAAGCCCCGCAGGCCCAACCCATGCCTGCGTACAATGCTCAACCATCTTTCCAGCAGCAACAGCCGCAGCTGAACATGCCACCGCGACAAAGACCACAAGCTCCCTCAGCACCACCGCAGAGTTCGTTCTTGTCACCGCCGCCTAGACCGCTGTCAGCGCCCCAGAACGTACCACAGAACAATACTTTCGGTCCTCCTCCGTTACAGCCACAACTCACTGGTTTTCATCTAAGTAACATCCAGCCCCAGCTTGCACCTCCTGGCCAAACCCTGAATGACTTAGTTCAATTGAGCCAAATGAGGCAACAGCAGCAGCAGCAGCAAAGCAACCAACAGCAGCTGTACCCTCAACCTACTGATTATGGACAACAAAACCAAGCCTTTGGGCAGCTCAGCAGCAACATCCAGCCCCAGCAGACAGGCTTCGGCCAGCAATTCCAGATCGCCCCACAACCGACCTCCTTCCAGAACCAGCAGCCTTACATCAACGGCCAACAGAGTGGCAGCCCCTTCGCCGACCCACGCTCTCAATTACAGACACCAAGCTTCCAACCTCTACCCCCCCAGCCAACAGGCTTTCAACCTCAATTCCAACCGCAGCAGACCGGCTCCATTAACGCTCTTCTTCAACCCGCTTTGCAACCCCAGCCTACGGGCATGAATGGCTCACCCTTCAATAGCCAACCCCCGGCCCCACCACCGATATCAGCAATGCCAATAGCGGCCCCACTGCAGCCGCAGAAGACAGGTCCGGCGCCGCCCGTGAGTTTTGGGACCCAGACTGCTGTGAAGAAATTGATGCCGCAGCCGACGGGGAGGAGAGCGAATCTGAGTCAGGCTAGTAAGTTCTTTTTCTCCTGTTGTCCATGCGACATCTTCGTGACTAACGTTCGAATCAGCGCCGCAAAATCCTTTCGGTTTCTGAGTATTCGCGTTTTGCGAGACTGTTTCTTCGGGTAGGAAGAAGATGTTTGGTTTATGCTGTTATCGCGAGGCTGTATCAAGAGGAGGAGCCAGGTATGTTGCACTCGAACATTGATGGTATTAGCGATGGCTTTCTGTATATATCTTTCGAATCGGGGGTGTGTAATTAATATCAACAATGGAGCGCAAAGCATCAGCAATCACCTCTAATTCTCAGCTCTACGGTTTTAGCACTCATTCAATCTTATGGTGCGCCATCATACTGTACGTTCACGCACCTCTCTCCTACCTTAGACCTACATCGGTGGCCTGACCTGCATTCACAAAAACAAATCCCGTATATCTGTTTATAGAAGTTCGATACACAGCTCTAGAAATCAAAAATTAAAACTCCAAAAACTGCTAGATAGTTTATACATATTTCGTCTTATGCAATTATACAATATAGAGAAGCCAAGACTTGAAGAGAGATATATATACTACAAAAACAAGAAATCTATATAAACAACAAAGAGAATCAAGAAAATTGTTAACAATTGCTATTTAAAATTGACTAATAACACTTAATATATATTTCTCTTTCTTGTTAAAAGATCTAGAAAAAGATCTTTATCTATTCTTTGTTCGCTACAACTTTTGAGGTTGTCTTCTATAGAGAAATTATTTTTGAAATCTAGCAATAACGCAATAATCGTATATCTATTTGTTAACTCTATCTTAATTCTACTTAATTCTAGATAACTTTAAATAAAGTAAATAACTCTATTGCTTTAAGAGCTTTTTACTAATTTATAATTTATATTCGAAAAGCTTTTATAATTCTATTCTATTATTAATATAATTTATTCTTAATATCTTTTACAAACAATTTAAAGATAATTGTTTATATAAGATATCTTAAATATATTATAATCTTAACTATTAGATAATTTTAAGTTCTTAAGATATCTTGATATAATCTTAAGATAATCTTAGATTATAATATTAATAACAAAAGTAAAATAATTAACTTATATTTACTATATATATATATATATATAATTGTAGAATATTTTATTTTTCGAAATAAAATTACTTAATTAAGATAACTAAGAAAAAAAAAAGTAGAACTTAAATATAAGATATATCATTATAATTACAACTATTCTACTAATTATATTACAAAGAATCTAGAGTAATTAAGTTACTAATTAGATTTATATTATTAATATATTGCGTAAATATAATCTTAAAAATATCTTTAACAATATATTCTACTAGAATAGTAGCTAGATAATTATATATTATATACAACATTATATAGAACAATCCTTTAATATTTTATCTTATTATATATATCTTAATATTAATAGTATTATAAAAGTATCTTTAGATAGAAAATTCTTCTAAGATTGTATTATATACAATATTATATTAAAAATCTTCTAAATTTATTCTTAATTTTAATAGAATATTCTTAAAGTAAATAATATTATAAATTAATACTTTAAGATATAACTTTATATTAAGTTTTAGTTTCTATAAATTTTATAAATTTAATAAAACTATAAAATAATATAGTTAAACAAATTAAATTAGATAATATATATATTAATAATACAATAATATTTGTAATAGAACTAATTGTTAAGAAACGCAAGTACAAGAGAATATAATTTTTTTATAAAACAATTTTTTGCTTGCTATTAAAGAGAAATTGTATATAAATAATATTTGTTAATTTAATATTAATTTTGCTTAAATCTAGTTTATATAAACTTTGTTAAATATATAATTATATATAATTAATATACTATTATAGAGCAAATCTAACGCTTCGAAATATATTTTACAATTTTAGTTTTTAAGATCTATATTGCTAATTTTAATTGTAATATAATTTTCGAATATTATTGTAATAAAGTTTACAAAATTATATATTATTATATTATAAATATATAAAGTTCTATTTTGCAAACAACTTTTAATAATAATAAGAAATAAATAAATATTTAAAGTAAATTTTGTATCTAATAAATAATAAGAAAGTAATAAATATATATAATAATATATTTATAATTATTATTTTTATTTATTTTAATAATTGTAAATTTGTTATCTTAATAGAATTGCTTTTAATTAATATCATATAAATAATAATAATTTATTTCTCTCTATAATATATAGATATATTATTATTGTTCTTAAACGCAAATATAATAATATAAATATAAATATAAATATTTTGCTTTTTTGCTTCTTATATTATTTTGCAAAACAATATTGTAAATATAGTTACTTTTACTTTTACTTTTATTTTTAAGTTATAAAAATACTTAATTATTGTAATATTTAATTTAAATTAATATAATTAATATTGCAATTTTTAAATTTATCTTGCAATAATATTTTATCTTTCTTGTAAACAAATTTTGCAATTTTGCAAATATAATTATAAATATTTATTCTTTAGTATTTTATTTTATTTATTGCAATTAATATATAAGTATTAAGATTATTTATATATTTTGCAAATAATAATTTTGTTTTAATTTTAATTGTAATAAAATTAATTACAAAATTAATTTAAGAGTTTAATTAACTTTTAATTATATAAAGTATTATTAATATACTTTTATAATATTCGTATCTCGAAAACATAATTCTAGTAAATCTAGAAGACATTTTTTCGAGACTTTTGTTCAAGTAAATCTAGCAAATCTAATAGATCTACTAGTTTAAAAAAAACAATATAAGAGTTTACTAAGCAATATAAATCACATTTATATAAGAGTCTTGTATTTTTTGTAATTTATATTGCTTAGTAAGCTCTTATATTGTTTTTTTTAAACTAGTAGATCTATTAGATTTGCTAGATTTACTTGAACAAAAGTCTCGAAAAAATGTCTTCTAGATTTGCTAGAATTATATTTCCGAAATACGAATAAAATTACTAAACAATAATAAGTAACTTAATAATATTAATACTATTTTGTAAAAAAACTAATATATATATAATTAGCTTTATATATATATAATTTTAACAATTGCTTTTTGTTTATTATTGTTATTGTTATTATTGTTATTATTATTGTTACTTTTATATTTACTTCTATTGTTTTATTTTAACTTTTATTTCTTTTACTTTAATTTTAATTTCTTTTATTTTATCTTTAGTTTTATTATTATTTATATTTGTTTGTTAATTTGTTGCTTTTTAAAAAAAAAATTGAATTATTATACAAAATGTATTTGTAAACTAAAAAAGATAGAAATAAGAATAATAATATATAATAGCAATTTAATATTATTGTTGTATAATTGCTTTTAAGCAAAATTTGTTTATTATATATCTTTCGATAATTGATTGTATTATTAAGTATTTTTATTGCTTTATAACAAAGTATTTATATATATTTAATTTTATTATTATTATTATTATTATTATATTTATATTTATATTTATTTGTTGCATTTGTATTTTTATTATTATAGTTATAATCTTTTTTTATTAATAATATCTTTTATTTAGAAATAAAATATTATATTTAATATAATAAATATAATGCCCAAATTTAAAAAAATATATTAAATTAACTTGTATAATTATTTTTATTATTATTTAGACTAATCGTTGGGCTAGATTATGATATCATTCCTTTAATTCGACCTAGCGCCAAGATCGAGTCATGACGATATTTTGGAATCGAATTGCTCAAAGTAGTTTAGCGCGAAGTGCGCTAAACTACTTATAGTAATCGACTAAACTACTTTGAGTGATTCGATTCTTCGAATATTTTTTTGACCTAAGTCTTGGCATTTGCACGTGACATTTCCGAGTTAGCGCGACTAGTCTATTATTATTGTTAACAATTTCTTTTATGTTCTTTAAGTTATTTATTATTATATTATAATTTTTAATTCTAATTGTATACTTTTTAATTATTTTAATTATATTTATATTTGCAAATTATTATATTGTAATAAATTATATTGCAAAATCTATAGTATATAAAGTTAATATATATTAGTTTAATTAATAGTAATTGTTATTTTATTAGTAATAATTGTAATTAAAATATATCTTGTTATTATCTTTAAAATAGTAAAGATTAATTGTATAAATATATATATATAATTTTATATTTATATATTTAAGTCTATTTCTAGATCTTTACGCTATTATAGAAGTTTTTGTAGTTTTTAGAAACGTAATCTTCGACCTTTAATTTAACTTTTTGCTTCATTAATTTTTGTATAGTAAATTTTGCTTTTTTAATTTACTAATTACTTGTTTTTTTCTATTTTTTTGCTTTGATATCTTTGCAATTGTATTGTGTTTTTTATATTTCTCTTAAATTTTTAAATTTTGTCTATAATATTTTCGAGATATTCTAAAAACTTTTATATATTTTTCTACAAAATTAAATTAAGTTATTTAATTAAATACTTAAATATGTTATTTCTAATTTGTTTATTAAATACTTTATTTATACTTTATTTATCTTTATTTTTAGTAATAATTAATTTCGATTTTAAATCTTTGTTTTGTAAATATTAAAATTTTAGTAACAAAATATAAAAGATTGCATAAATTGCTTTATATTTTGCAAATAAATTTTACAAATAAATTTACTTATCTTTTTTAATAAAAATAGTAAAAGATTTTAATTAATATTAATTAATATTCTTTTTAAATTGCAAAATATATATATATTTATATTTTGCAATAATACTTTGTTATCTATTTAAAAACTTATTAATTTGTAATTTTTGTTATAACTTTTTACTAATTGCTTCGAAACAACTATTTATAATTTTTTTAAATACTTTCTAGTACTTTGCAATTACTTTGTTTGTTCTATAATTAAAAATATCTTCTTTGTTAAGAATCTACTTATAAATATATTTGCAAAGTTTACAATATAATTTATTAATAATTTATAAGAAGCTTTATTAGTAGATTAATTGTTAATTCGATTTTCGATTCTAACTTCTAGAATCGATTCGAATGAACAATTTAACTTTAGAAATTAAATTAAAAATTAATTCGATTTTAATTGTCTTAAAATCGAATTAAATTAAATTAAGTCGATTTTCGATTTTCGATTTTCGATTTTCGATTTTAAAAGTTAAAATCGAATTAAATTGTTAAGAAATCGAAAATTATATTATTATATCAAGAATTATTATTTTTAGATCTATATTATTATAACTTTGAAATTTTAACTAGAATATAGTTTAATATACTTCGAGTTTACAATTAGACTTGTTTATATTATTATATAATAATCTACTTAAACTAGTTATTACTTATATTATTATTATATATTACTTTTTTGTTCTAAAGAGATTCTCTTAATATTTTTAAGATTGTAACTATATTTTATTTTATAATAATTTGTTTAATCTAATTGTTACTTGCATTATTATTTTGTATTACTTTTTTATTTTAAAGAAATTCTCTATATATTATTTAAAGATACTATTTTTATTATTTTTGTTTGCAACATATCTAATTTTGTAAAAGCTTCAAATCAATTATTATTTTTAATCGAAGATAATTTTTGTAAATCTATTTTGCGCAATTTATTCTTTAGTAATTTATATTCTAATTTATTTGCAAGTTTATTTAATTAAAATTTTCTTAATTCTACTTTCGACAATAGAAATCTTTTTACAAAATATTAAATAAAATTAGAACCAATTTTTTGTTACTTATATTAAGAGAGGAAAACAAATATATTAAGTAAAATTTAAATACTAATATTTAATTTCAAAAACAGTAATTACAAATTACAATTAACAAGAGTATTTTAAATAAAACTTAATCGAAACTTATTAATTTATATTAAGCAAAAACAATTAATATAGAAATACAATTTAAGTTTTTAAATTATTTTATTGCTTACAATTATTTAAGTACAACAAATATAAAGAAATATTTTTAATTTACTTTTTGTTTAGAATAAAAAAACTTTAGATTGCAAATTGCAATTAATTTAGTTTTTAATTACGTAAATTACAATTAATAATATAAATAAATAATAAAAAATTAATATATTATTAGAAGAAAAGTTATATTAATTTATTGTTCTTCTTTGTCTAAAATAATTAAAATAATTAATTATACAAAACTTTTATTAATTTAAATCTATCTTTTCGAATTATTGACAATTTTTATTTTCGAAAATTATTAAAAATGTTTCAATTAAAATTAGTTCTTCTAAATTGTACAAAATTATCAAAAATTGTTTTTTCGAATTTCGATTAAATTTGTAAAAAAATTAAGATAGATTTTAAAAATATTTAGCGTATTTATATTGCTTTAAATATATAATCTAGTTCTTAAATAATTATTTACTTAGAAGTATTAATATGTTAAATCAATATTGTATTTTAATTTTGCAAATATCTTATTAGATTTTTTTTAATATTAAGTATATAGATTGTTAAGTAATATTAAAACTTATAAAAATTTAAATTTTTTTAAAATTAAAGACAACTTTCTTGATATTTTTATTAATAATATAAGCAATAACAATATTTTTAAAGACAAACTAGAAAGAACTTTAAATTGACAAGAATTTTAATAAAACAAATAGTAGAACTTTGTTTTTTATTTAACTTATATTATTAATCTAATAACTTAAGATTTAATTACAATTGTAGAATCGAAAACAACTACTAATAATATTGTTATACAGTTGAAAAATATATAAGTTTAAAAATATTGCAAAAAATATAAACTAGTTTGTTATAATTAAAAAGATATTTATTTTTGTAATAATACAAAAAAATTAACGTAATCGACGAATTGAATTTCAATTTAAACAAGTTGACTCGCTCAATTTTAATCTTGAGACTAGACAAAAGTTCTAGCTTAATCGAGTAAATCGAATACATAAGACGCGTCGAGCGTTCAATTTAACTTATTCAATTACATAACGTTACGTAACGCGCTAATTCGATTAGACTAGCATAGAGTTTACACTAATCGCATGTAATTAGTGTAAATCTTTGCACTAGTCTAATCGAATTAGTGCGTAGATAAGATAAGATAAGATAAGCGAATACTAACGCGACGAAGTTAGCTTAAATTCTTGACATTAATTCGACGAAATTCGATTCTAAAGTTGAATTCGCGCCTTGATTCTAACTTAACTCTACGAGATTCAAGAGAATAAATTAAGTTAAGAAAAAAGTGTTCGACTCGATCCAACGATTACACTAAAAAAAACATATATTTGTTAAATTTTATCTAGATTTGCGCTTTTATTGTTATTATTAATAGTTTAGTTTAATATTTGCTTTGCTTTAAAATTCTTTAGAAGTAAACTAATTGCGTCGATTTAAGAAATCGAATTAAATCTTGATAATTCGATTCAAATCGAATCGAAAGTTTTGACAATTTAATTTCTAAAGTTGAAATCGAAAATCGAATCGAAAAATCGAATCGAATTGTTAAGACTTCTATTTTTAATAGCATTTGCTAGATTAATCTATGCTAAATATATTATTGCTTCTTGCTTATCTATTTTATCGATTAAAATAACTTCAATAATTACTTTATGTAAAGTCTTAATATTGTTGATTTAATATCTTAAGACATTTCTTAATTACATTAATGTTGTACACGTATTAATTTATAAACTCATTTAATATTCTTGTTAAGCAATTAAAATTTTACTTTATTTACTTGCATTATAATGCAAGTAAAAAGTTAATTATTAATTGACAATATTAATGTTTATTGTAAACTCTTGTTAAAAAAGTATATATATATAACGTTTGTTCTTCTAGATCTTTGCTATTAAGAAGAGTTTCTTTTAATCGAACAAGATTGTTAAGAGAGCGAGAAGCTTTTTTTTGTAATATGTCTTTTCTTTATTACAAAGCGTAAAATAGTTGTCAATTTATTTCTTAAGTTTATAATATACTTTGTTCGACAAATCTATTTTTACTCTTTAATTAACAATATTATTATACAAAAACTTGAATAAATATAAATTACGTTTAAGTAATATATTATTTTGATTTGTAATTTGCTAGTATAATGTTGTAGCAATATAGTTATATATTAGTGTGCTTAAAGTTAATATATTTGAGTTCAAACATAAGTAAAACTTGTTCGAAACATCTTGTTATTTATAGCAATCATTGCGTTTAATACAATCTTGACAAAGATTATATTAGAATTAAAAATTATAATAAGAATTTAATTTATATTCTTATATTAAAGTTACAATGCACAAGATAATAGAATTAAGTAATAAAATATTCTTAGTTACTACTTTTTATTGTTGCACAATATTTATATAAGTAATTCTCTCTTATATTTTTGATAACTTAATCTTGCTCTCTTGCTTTAACATTTAAATATAAAATATATAGAAGCTTCTTAATATCTAAAATTGCAATTTAATAATTATTATCGAAGTAGACACTTTTTGCAAGCAATTTTTTAATCGCAAAATTCTTAACTTACGTACTAGCTTTAATACCATAAGATATACTTATATTGATAAATTATAATAGATTTATTTATTTTTTTAAGTCGTAAGATTGTAATAGAGAAGAGTCAAATATTCGAGAAAATTATTGTTTATTTACTAATTTATCGTTGAGAACAATTTAACAAATTAGATATTCGAATAAATCTTAAAATAGATTAACGCATTGTAGAAAAACGCAATTAGAATATAGTTCAATATATTGTGCAAATACATTGTAAACAATTATATCTCTAATTTTGTCTCTTAATTATATCTATTTATTAAAGACTAGATTTGCTATATTTAATTGTCAAATTTAATAAAGTATTTAATTAAGTATCTTAATAATTAAACGTATCTTGTTCTGGAATATCGCAATAATTAATAATATTATTATTGATTAAAATTAATCGACAAATACAAAAAAAATAAGACTTATTAATATCTTGTTTTAACATTTAAATATTATAGATTTAACTTGTTTTTACTTTTAATTTTTTTTACTTCGCAACTAAAATACAATTTGTCGCTATATATTGCTAGTTGTATTTTTAATTAAACTCAAAATCAAGTTACAACAAATTCTAATAAATTATGCTAACAATTTTTAATTTTACTTTATAAGAGAAGGAATACAACGCATAAAGCAAGAAAATTTAATAATAAAATTATTACTTTAACTATTATTGCGTATTGCTATACAAGATTTTAAGAAATAACTTATACTTTCTATTAATAATTATTATATTTTTCTTAATTCGACGTCGAAATGCGTAAGATTATATATTATTAATTATTAAGTAAATATTACGCAAGAATTGCAAGAAGAGACGCTAACAAGTAACTCTAAATATATTATTGTATTATCGAGTTATTAAATTTCAAACAACAATTGCAAAAATTATAAATTATAATATTAGAGATAATAAGACGTAAAATATCAACAAATAACTAAAAGCTAACTTTATTTAAATTAATATTTATTTCGATACTATTATAATTATTAATAAATAACAAATTTACTTTGAGTTGTTAATATAAGTAAATGTTGTCTAATAATACTTTGTGCGCTAAGCAAAGTCTATAATTCTAATTATTTATTACAAGAAATAATATTCTTTTATAATAGAGAATAACTTGTTTTTTTAATTGCTAGCTTTTGCTTTAAGTACTTTATTCAAATGTTAAGTTTTATAAACAATTATATTGCTAACTATATACGATATTTGCTTTGTTAAATAAGAAGCTCTAAATAAATAATAATCGAGAAATAAATATAAAAATAAATAGTACTTAAGATGTTACTAAATAGCATAATATAATTATACACATTTCTAGCACTAATTTCTATTGCTCGAAAACTTATATTATTAAGATAAAAAACTATTGTCAAAAAAACAAAATTTAACAAATAAATTTTAAGTAGTAACTTCACGTTATAATTTTTATTAAATAATTATATTTAAATCTTAGCTTTAATAGTATATCGACTAGTATTAAAATTTAAAATAGAACTTAATTGTATTAATTATTAAGTATTAAGCTAGAATTTTAATATAAATAAATTGTATTAAATAACGTCTTTACTAGTTAGTAACTATTTATAGATATAAAAAGCAATAATTCTTATAAGAGTTTAAGAAAATATATTTAATTTACAAAAACTATTATTGCGCAAGCAAGAAATATACAATATACAATTCTTAATTTTTAATATTGTATTTAAGAAAAAAGACGCAATTCCAATAGAAAATCTACTTGTAAACAACAAATTAATATAAATATTGCTTTTTTTATATTTTTAAGTTATATTAAGATTTTAAAACTTTAATGCGTTTTTGAAAGAAACATTTCTACAAACAAATGCTAAGAAATATCGCATATTAAATAAGAAAATAAAATATATTAATAATGCACAAACAACTTACAACTATTATAACTTTTTTGTATTATATAATAAAGCAAATAGATTAAACACAATTATCGAGTTTAACTATGCAAATTTTAAGTAAAATTTAAGCAAAAAGAAATTTAGCAATAAGATAAAAAATAATCGACAAAAAGTTTACAATATAAATTAGATTGCAAAAGCTATTTTTGTATTATTTTCTATTACTTATTGTAATAGCTAGTACAATCTAATATAATTGTTGTAACTTTATTTTTACTCTAATTAATTTTACTTATTTTTAAACAAGTTTTTTAACATTTAATAGTAAGCGAATAGTGTTTGTAAATTTTTATTAAGTTAATCTTTATATCTTCTTGCAACTTAATTACAAAATTAATACTTTATTTTCTAAAATTTGCTAGCAATATATCGATATCTATTCTAAGTAGATTAATTGTTAAATAAATATAATTTTTGTCGAAATAACTAGGAAAAACTTTGTTGTTGTTGCTTAATTAATTATTTTGCTTTTCGTATAATAGAGCTTCGAATTGCGTAAAGAAAACAACAATTAATAATAAAATTTAACAATAGAATCTCTTGTTATTAAACTAAATATAAAAGTATTAATTACTTTAGTCTCTAAGTACTACTCTTATAATTAAGACAATTTTTGTTTATATTTGTATTATCTTCTATACTATTTCTTTTAATATTATGTGCTATTTCTAAAGCATCTTATTATAATTACAAAATTCTCGCAATCTAATTAAGATATATTGTTTAATCTAAAAAAGCACTTAAACAATAGTAGCGTTCTTAATATATTCTATTAACTTAATTTTTTTAACTTCGAAATTATTAAACTTTACTAAAATCTCTTCTTGTTTATTCGAAAAAACAAATTTTAAATAGAGTTTTTATTCGACAAGCTTTTGCGTCTTAATAATAAAAGTATAATTATATAAACAATTAAGAAGCATTTTATGTTTAAAAAGTAATAATAAAATTAAACTTTTTAAAATTAAGATACAAAGTTAAAACTAATAAAGTATTTAAATTCTTAATAAAATAATTGAATTCGAAAAATTAAGCTTTAAAGCAATTAGTACAAGATTGCTTGCGTTGCTATTAATATGCTCAAAATTATTTGCAAAAGTTGTAAAAAAATATTTCTTTATTTAACTTTTACTAATTTAGAGACTTCTATTATAAGACAACACCAAAAAAACAATAATAAATATCGAAAATTCAAAGATTTAATGTAAAAAATTATAGAGCAATTTTTGTAAAGTATAAGTTGAAACGTTTTTACTTATTTTTGCTTATTTTTCTCTTATATTTCTAGAATTTAACTTTTATTGTTGCAATTAACTATTAACTTTTTGCTTTTATAATTACTTTATTATTATTTTTCGATAATATTTTATTTATATTCAAGTTGACGTGCTAATACGAATTTTATTTCAGATTGTAAAGAGCAGAGTTTATAAAATACAAAAAAATAAAGCAATACAATTAACAAGACTTTGATAATCGACTAACAAAAATAATATTAAATCTTAATATTTTTTTTCGATCATTAGAAAAATAAAACTTCGACAAGTTTGGTTGCTTTTTACAAGCAAATATAACTATTTTAAGACGTACAAAGTTTGTTAAGTTAATTAAAAAGCGTATAAATCTAATTAGACGCAATATTCTTAACAATTTAAAAACAAGTATTCGAGTATTTATTACTCTAGACAATTATTCAAGTTCGAACTATCTTTTTTTTCTAAAAGTTATTGCATATTTTATTAACATAAATTAACAATATAAAGAAATTTTATTGATTTTTAAGTTCTTAAAGAGTAGATATATAAAGAAGCAATTAACAAATATAATATATAACATTCTAAAGAAGTACAACTTTTAAGATTGTTTAACAACTATTATCGCAAACAATATTAACAATAACAAAATATTACAAAAAGCTTTTATTAAAATTTTGCAAAACAAAAGCATAATTTAAGATTCGAAGCTTAAAATGATAAATTGCATAAATTATATTATATAAATTGCGATTAATAGTTTGTTAAAAACGCTTAAAATACATATTTGAAACAAAAATATTATTATCGAATTTAAAAAGAAAAATCTTAATAATCTAATTAAGAGAAGAAATTCTTTTAAAAAGACTTTGCACAAGATAAAATTAATTGCTAGCTTCTATTATTATAAGTTTTAACAAATATAATTTTTAAATTTAACTTATTGTTATTGCAATTAATGCGTCAATTGTTGAATACAAAGTCTTTTGCAAACTTTAAGCAAATAATATATTAAGCAAGAACATACAAAGTATAATTTAAGATATCAAGATTTGTTAAAACAATATCTATGCTATATTGCAACAAACGTACAATATAAAGAACTCTATATATAAAGAACTTTATACTTAGATAAAGTCAAAATTTCAAATGCTAGAATTAACAAAAAATAAATAAAATTAAATACGCTATATAATAATACTTTTGAAATCTTTCGAAAGACTTACTTAAGTATTAAATTTTTCTTAGAATTTTACAATATACGAAGTTTGAAAAATTTACAATACAATATATAATTATTTAAAAGATTAGCAACAAATTATTGCGCAACTTTTAGATATAACTTAAACAAAAAGATTATAAAAAGATATTTAAATTGTAAAAAATTAAATTAATATATACTATAAAGTTATTTATAACAAAGCAAGTATATACTTTAATATTAAGACTTTGTTTAACTTATTTAAGAAACAATCAATATATAGCGTACGTTACTCTATTAATAATGTTTCGCATTCTATTGTTGTCTTCTATTGTTTAAAAACTTGACGTCTCTCTATAAAATTAAAGTTAATTATTAACTAATAAACAAAAATATATTTAAGAATTTAAGAATCATCAAATTAATAGCTATTTACAATATTAAAAATTAGAATATTATTAACGTCTTGCTATTAAATTTAAAAAGAAATAGTTTTTAGCAACTATTGTGCTAGCTACTTAGCGCAATATCGACAATCAACAAAATATTATTAATAGCATACAAGATATCAAGCTAAAGATAAAGGTTAATAAGACAATTGTTTAGCTTACTAAATTAATCGAATCTATTAATAAGTTTTTTATTTTAAGCGTTTGAAGCATTTTAGAGTCTTGATTTCTAGCATTAACTTGTATAGTTAAAGACGTTCTAGTAATTCTTGTCTTAAATATTGATATTAAACAATTATTCTCAATAATGTACAATATAATTATCTATTGTCGCAATCGATTTCGCAAATATACTATTAAAAATATAATAATAATTAAATATACAAATTGATTTGCTAAAAATATTTTGAAGAACACAAATATTATATTGCTTATTATCGCAAAGAAGTTAAATCAAAATATTAAAAAAATAAATAATAACAAATCTTTATCGAATATTACTTAAATAACAAAATTAGAAAATAATAATAAGAAGTTAAAATAAAAGTCGAGATCGAATTAATACGTTAAGAGAACTTTAAGCTTGTTTTTTTGTCAATCTTTCTTTAACATTCTTAATAGATAAAATTCAAAATTGCGTCAACAATAATGCGAGAAAATATCGAAACTCGAGTTATTTGCAAATAGAGTTAATATTGTTAACGTATTCGCAAAACTTAAATTATCTTCGATTAATATTTCAAGGAATTATACTTGTCTTCGCGAAGAGTTAATAACAATATATAATAAACAAATTAAGTTAAAATATGTTAACTTGTTTACGAGAGATATTTACGAAGCGACAATAAATTAATATATAAAGTAACTATTAATTTAGCTTAAACTTAATAGAGAAAAAGCGAGAGAAACTTAGTTTCGATATATATTAAGCGAAGCTTAATTAATTGCTATAGTAACTAAATTTGATTTTAGACTTTTAACAAGCACTTATTTTTAGATCTTAATATTCTAGACTTTCAAAATCAATTTTATAAATTCTATCTCTATATATATAATGTAATTAAATAGTGTTAAGTCTCTATTAATTTATTGCTTAAATTTGTTATTTAAGTTTCGAACGTAAATTGTTGATGCATTTAACTATGCAAAGCATAAGATATATCTTATTATTTATCTAATCTTATATTAATCTTATCTAAAAATTGAGTAAATTGAATTAAATACTTGACGCGCATTCTTTGCTCGCTTTATCTTGTTAAGCTAGGGAATTTGTCTAACTCTAAAGTCAAGATTGAATAGATTAACTTAATTAAGTTGAAATTCGATTCAACGATTACGCTAGAAACGAAATACGTATTAGTATCTTCTTTTTTTAGATCGCAAACAAAAGCACTCTTTAATGCGTAAAACTATATTAAACAATTAATCTAGATTATTTCTAAGCTTTAAAACTAGTCTTTGATTAAACTTTTAATTTTTCTAGATAATTATTGTTTCTAATTCTAGTTTATAGCACCAAATTTTATTGTTTTTAGCATATAACTTTGCTCTATCTTGCATACGAATCTAGATTGTTGTATAGAATTAATTGTTAATATTACAAACGACAATTAATTTATTGTCTTATTTAACGAAAATATTATTGTCGAAAACAACAATATAGACTAACGTATAATTTTTTAGAACAAGTAACTTATTCTTATTCTTTTTTCTTTTTCGTTTTGCTTCTTGTATAGTCTTAAATCTCTTATTTGAAAGACGACATTTGCGACAACTGACAATTTTGCTAGCAATTACTTAATCTTTCTTATTTAAAGAGATTTTCGCTATAGTTGTTACATCGATAGACGTTTTATTGTCTATATTCTTATTACTATTAAATCTATTATTATTTGTAGCATTAGAATTTGCATTAGAATCGAAGAATATTTGATAAACATTAACATTAGAAGAAGAAATCTTGCTCGCGAACTTCTTTGCAAAGATAGAGAAATTTGTTGTTAATTGTTTCTTAATTTTGAGCTTCAATTTAACGACTTTAGATTTTGCAAACAACGAAAAGTTATTGAAGATAATAGCGACAATCTTCTTAAAGAGCTTTTTCGTTCTAGCAGGCTTGTTTATAGCAGCGACGACGAAAGAGATTAGAAAAATTATTGGCGACAAAACGAAAATAGAAAAGAATGTCGACTATATAGATATACTAAAGACTTTACAATTGCAAATCAATTGAATAGGTAGAAGAGATTTTAATTGAATTGCGCGAAAAACAATAATTTGTGTAGTGAGATTATCAAAATCTTGGCATCCCCCAGGCTGCGATCAAGAAACCTGCTTTGCACGATAAGAGAGGAAATTTTAGTCACTAACACGTATATACAATATCAACAAGGTAGCATCATACCTTCTCTGCCAACTGCGCTAGATATAGGCTACGCCCGGTTTCGCTTGAAGCGAAGAGAACAATTGCCAAGTTCGCCTCATTCCGTTGCGCGGATAGATCTGCGACTATCTCGGTTTCTGCGTTTAGCGTAATCTGTAACGCCCCACTATAGCTAATCTTTTGTCGACGAGACCTTTCTTGCATCACTTTGCTCGTCGTAAATTCTGGAAATTCAATCCCGAACAAAATTCTTTCGGATGGACAATGGGATATAGATCTAGGGTGTACTTCTCAAAGCACTTCTATCGCCTAAAGATGTTCTTTGAGATGTATAATTGCGATCGCGCCCCCAATGATGTTACAGGGATAATGCTTTACACACACGTCGTGAAAACAGGAATTTCGATCGAAAACCAAAAGAATACTATTGATCAAGCACGATGCAGTGAGAAAATGCGGCAATAACATTAGCAACATTCTGTTCTAGCCAATTTGAATCCCATGTTTCTTGATATTGAAATCCCACAAATTTCTGCCCACATGGCTGTTGTTGGATGGAGAAGATCAGCGAAGCTGCAGAACTGATCAGTCCTCTACCCTGCCAATTCGATCGAAACCCCATTGTCGGACTCACCGGCTCCTGGCAGGTAGTGAATCAGGTTGGAGGAGAATTGGAGTTAGAAGACAAATACATCGTCATAAAGACCCAAGATGGAGCAACCATTACTATTAGAGGCTTTTACTTTGACCAGGAGGTGGAAACATTTATCTCAAGACTCAGGCCAGTTGAGTACACTAATAAGCTTCGACAGAACCAAACCTGACACTAAATATGTTTCGTCTCTACTACCTGATTTAGGATTCACCCGCATTCGGATTATACAATGGGATTCTCTTTCACTCTTACAACAAACAAAAGCAGCAGACTCACTTCCATAACCTCAAACAAAGTAGGTACCAATGACGTTCGTCGTAATGAAAGTCTTATTACTAGTCGTGAGCGAGAGATTGAATTTGACAACCCGAGCATTCTTTACGACAACGTCCAACCGAGCCAGACCTTGCGCCTTCTGCGACGAATTGCTTGACAAGATTCGTAGCTTCCAAGATCGGGCGGCTACACTTCAACCACCCCATTGAGCTTCTTGGCTTCTTCTCCCTTCTCGATACTTCTTATAGCCAAAATCATCTCGACCGCATTGCAACAAGTAAAGTAGCGAGCTATTTCGTGGCCAAGTCCACTATTCGAGTCTGTAACCACAATAGTCTGTCCTGAAAGCTCGTTGTTAGAATGTGGGAGTCCGACGAAAAAGTGTCTGCAAAAGAAGTCCAGATTTATTGTTGTTGCGATTCAATCGTTCATCTGCTGTATCTCTCTGAAATAAGACTGGAGAAAGAGGTTACACAAAGCCATAGGAGCGTTGGTGGCGAAAATACTTAGGATTGCGAACGAGAACTTTGTCGACATTAGTAGAATAACACCAATCAAAGACTAAGCGTCGATGTTAGAGTTTATAATTCGTAATTGTAGATTGCGCATACGTTTTAACTTCTCTTGCCAAGAAGCAAATTAGAAAACGCTAAGGAACTGCTACGGGTTTTCGATGGATCAAGACCAATAATTAGAGGAAGCAGTAAAAGCAATAACTGTAGCAACAAGATGTTGGCCAGCAGAAGTAGTAACATAACCCGACGTTATCTACTCTCTCCTGGAAATTCTATTCTAAGCTAAGGATCGCCAAGCAAATCTTTCGTCGTACTTCGGTCTTCTGGTTGTTATGTAAGCATTCTACTTACAAATTTTAGGAACATCCTCTTGTCTTCGTCGTGGATTTTGCTGGTAGAATTTTCAAGACTAAAACTTTGCGAAGTAAGGTCTAGGCCCTTTAGCTTGCCTGTTTCGCGTGTAAACAAACTCAATATAGAATTTAAACCTATCTCTAAACAAGAACTTACTCTCAAGATTATAAAACATTGAAGTTCTTTCTTCTCGCGCAAGAAAATCTTGTGACGAGAGTCCTAGTAGTTAGACTGGCCGCGTTGACCCGGAAATGTCACGTGCAAATGCCAAGACTCGAGTCCAAAAAAAATCGAAGAATCGAATCGCTCAAAGTAGTTTAGTCGATTACTATCAGTAGTTTAGCGCGCTTCGCGCTAAACTACTTTGAGCGATTCGATTCCAAAAAATCGTCGCGACCCGGTCTTGGCGCCAGGTCCAACTAGAGGGATGATATCATAACTTGGCCCAACGATTAGTCTACTAGTAGTGCAATAATATGCGCAAGATGCGTTTGATCGTTATACTCGAATTTTAGAGAATCGATCGCTTCGAAAAGAAGCTTGTTTTCCAATAAATCCTATAGTTGTAGCAAACATTAGACTCTATAACTCGTCAATATCAAAGGAGAAACAAGACTATTATAATATCTAGGTTTTATATATTAGCATTGTACGTTCAACCTACCTTAAGAATCGCTTTTGGAGCACGATAGATCTTGATCTAAATGCAATTGTTGTTGGAAATGTCTCCTGGAATCGAGAGATCAAAATTGATAATAGAAACTATGCTCGTTATTGAAGTGAGTTGATCGTAATTATTGCGAGAGAGATAAATTGTTTAATTATCGTATTTCTTTTAAGAAAGCGAGTTTTTATTTTTATTACAAGCATCTCTCTCAAGAATCGATATATCTTCAAATCTAATTATAATATTATTAGATTTAAGATCTATTATGTTAATAAGCAACTCTTTTCGAAGAGATATACTCTTTGCATTTAGACAAAATATATATTATGTTTATTGATGTAAACAATATAGCATTTCGTATAAAGATAATCAAGATTATAAAGTAGCATTTCGATTATAATTTTAAGAATCTCGAAAGAAATAATATTTTTCTCGAATCGCTCGTTCAATAACTAGAGTAGTTCGCGCAATAACTCGAAAACAAGATAGATATAATTTTTATAAGTATCTTTTAGCGTAAAGAGTCGAGTAACGTTTAAACAAAATATTGTTCTTTATAATGCAAATTTGTCTTCGAGATAAATTGTGTAATGCATAATTTGCTTGCGATTGCTTTCTTATTTGCACAATTAAGAACATTTATTTTAATTGCAATATAGCGTTCGACAAATTATTAGAATCTAGATCAATATTTAATAACATTTAATGAATAATATAGAATAAAGAAATACGAACTAGTAAAGATTTAGATTAATTGTCGATTAATATTTGGTTTTAACTTTAGAATTAAATTAAACTACTAAGAAATTAAATAAAATCGAATCGCTTAAAGAAGTTAGCTTATTACTATAGTAAGTTTAGCTTAGTTGAAAAGTTACTATTTTAAATAATTCGATTTTAAAAAAAAATCAAGAAATCAAATCTTGACGTTTGCACGTAATATTTTCGAAATCTCGCAATTAGTCTATAAAGATTTTTCGCAAGTTAAACAATAAAGTTGATATTGTAATTAAGTTTAATAGCAACTTAATATTTGTTGTTAAGTATCTTGTCAAGATAGATCGAATAGAAACGCTTAGAGTTATAATAAGATATTTTTTCTTTCTTAATTAGTTAGCTCTTATTAAAAGCTAATGCAACAACTATGAATAGCAATTAGAAAAAAGATTATAGCGCTCTAAGAGAACTTATTATCCAACTTCTAACCCACAACATAATGCTAGATCTTCAAGTATTTACAAAAGAAAGTATTTGCTTAAGCACTAAATAAATACTAGGAATAATTGCTAAGTAAAAGTTTTATTAGTGTAATCGATAAATTGAATTAAACACTTTTTTTTCAACTTGATCTACTCTCTTGAATCTCGTAGGATTAGGTTAGAATCAAGACGCAAATTTAATTCTAGAATCGAGTTTCGTTAAGTTAATGCCAAGAACTTGAGCTAACTTTGTCGCGTTAGCATTCGTTTATCTTATCTTATCTTATCTATGCGCTAACTCGATTAAGTTAGCGCAGAATCCACGCTAATCGCATGTAATTAGCGCCTCACGTAACGTTACGTAATTGGGCGAGTTAAATTGAGCGTTTGACGCGCCTTATGCGTTCGATTCACTCGATTAAACTAGAACTTTTGCTCGATCTTAGAATCAAGATTGAACAAGTTAACTTGTTCGAATTAAAACTTAATTCGTCGATCAAACATTGTTTTATTATTTGTCTAATAGATTACAAGAAGAACTTCTCAAGAGAGTTTAACGTCTTTGCGAGAGAATGAAATCGCGTTAGAACTTTGCGTAATTAGGTAACAATCTATAAGTTACTCGTTTTTTATGAACTAATTGTAACAATAAACTATAGTTATAATCTCTAAACTTCTTGACTTTCGAAAAGAAGTTAAATAATTGTTAGATTTACTATTTTCTAATTTGTTGCTTTTCGCACGTTCTTCTATATATCGATTATCGAATTAATAGAAAATTCTTTCAAAATTATAGAGATCTTATTGTTGTTGTGCTCTAAATTCAAATTAGTTCTAATTAATCTCTTACATAGCATTTGTTATGTCTTGATTATTTTCTATCGCGATTCGAACTTTGCTTTACTTTATTTGAAAAGACATCCATGTAATATTAAAGTATAAGACTATAATTAGCAACAAAGACGCTCAAAATTCGAGACTCAAAGAAGTCGATAAAGTTGAAATTGAGTAGATAATTTCTCTCGCTCAAAGTTATCTTGCTAATTATTCTTAGTAAAAAAGAGCATAGCTCAACGAAGAATAAAGTAAATCGCGTGTTCGAACGAATCTACAAAGAAACAACTTGTCTCACATCAATATATATATATATTGATAGAAGAATTATTTATTCAAAGAATAATTACAACGATACTTAAAAATAGAGTTTCGAATTGTTAATTTACGAAATAGGGAATTTGAAGTAGCAATTAGGTAAGATCGTTGAAATACGTATTTTGTTTAACAAAGTAAGAATTAAATTAGAAAGTCTAGTAACAATATAATAGGATTACGAGATTGTGAAGTGAATTGAATGTTAGATAATGCAGGATATATCGTACAATAATTGTGTGCTATGTCGCTTCTATCAATTAGATCTAAGTGAGAGAAAGTTAGATTCTATATTGATCTCTTGTTCTATAGACTTACGCATTCGTAATCTTAAATAAATTGTATCTAGATCTTTTGTAGACTTCTATAACTTATGCTAGATTCTCTATCGACTTGAATTGATTTCTTCTTCAAATATCGATTTGACAAAATCTTGAGTAAAGAATTTATTCGAGTTTTAACTAACGTTCTATAAGTAGAACTTATGTAAGTTTCGTTATTTAGAGCAAGCTCGTTAGTTAATGTCTCAAATTCTAGATAAGCAAAGTTGTTTAATAATAGCAACACAAAATTTTGTATAAATAAATCTAAGTCTAAATATTCTATATTTAGCGTGTTGTCGTTTGTCGCATATATAAACTTCTCTTGTTTCTTTTTTGTTTAGTTTCTAGTGTTTCTTAAAGTGCTAACTTCTTGTTGGAACGAATCTAGAACGTCGATTAGAGCAAACAATCTAAGTTAAATTATGCGATATTCGATAGAATTTGCAGGACTTTCGAAGAGAATAGATTAGATTATATACATAGTAAGAAGTTTACTAGAACAATAGATTAATATAATAGTATATATATTGTTGTTATAACTCGTCTCTAAATTAATAAATAATCGAAGCTTGTATGTCTCTCGAGCACTTATAGTATTATTATATAGAGCTTAATTCTTATATATAGATATATCTCTCTTAGAGTCTTTTCTCTTTATAAAGAAGTTAAACAAGCACGATGCAATTATATTTGTCGATAGTACAGTATAAGAATTCAATTTTTCTCAGATATATTTGTCTAAGTCGATTAATCGAGATCTATTATAGAAGTTCGACTAAATCTTGATAATAGAGCTATCGATCAAATTTTTGAGATTTTCAAATCGGAAATTCTTCTGCAAAAAAATATCGATTGTGCTAGCAATAATCGGAAATACTTTACTTATTACTTTATTATTAGTTAACGAATCTTTATTAATTTGCTAGAAGACTTCAAATGCAATCTTAATAAGTTGCAAAAAGAAAAGAGACAATCTTAACTATGCAAGTTTCTTATTAATTTCTGTTCAATTGCTTGATTTTTGCGCACAAATGTTCTTGTATATATTATAATTATTAAGATATTGCTCAAAAACGAAATTATAAGTAGAAATTCTTCTAATTGAGAAAAATATATTTAATTCTCTTTTAATCTTAACTTATTTCTTGAGATTTAATTAACTTGAGTTTATTGTTAAATTAGAGAGAATTAATGCGTCGAAATTCAAGTATTAGATTTCTATTTAAGAGATTATTTGAAAAGAGGTTGTATTGTATTTACGTCTTCGATATTATTAAGACTTAATTTGTTATATCTTGCAAAACATTTTAGCTTCGCAAGATTAATATTTTCTTTATCATTCTAATAAGATAGTAATAAAGCAATAGATTAGATTGTTCTTCGATCAAATTCTCGAAGAGTGCAATAGATAAACTATTATCGTTATTCGCGTTTCGAGAGATAGATTGAACTAATAGAAATTAAGATATTTACAAGATTATATAGATCTTATAGATCTATCTATTCTATATACTTAAATTAGTATTGTTAAGACAAAATCTACTTCAAGAGCTTGTTTTGTTTTCTCTATGTTCAACAAAGTTGCGAAATCTTTATCAAGTTAAACTATGTTTTAATGCGTAAAGTTTTAATGTTTGCAATATGCATAGACGTTTGTAGTTGCTCGCTAGTTGTATAATTGCGTTAAACTATTATTTTTTGATTTAAATATTAGATTTTGTTAATTTGAGTAAACTTTACTTTTAAGACAAATCTAATAGATTAAGAGAACGTGTGCGCATTTTACATAGACAAACTATAATTGTTATATTGAACGAACGCATCTACGAGCGCAATATTAAGAAATATTAAGATTGTCTCTTGCAAAACTTGTCTTAAACTTCTAGATTCTCGCAAGTAATGCAAGATTCTAATCTTGATCTCGTACAAAGTCTAGATATTACTAACACAAAACTATAACTTTTGTTATAATAAATCTATATATATCTAGAACTAAAGTTAGGATTTATTAAATGCAAATACAATAAAAGATTGTCTCAAAAGAAACTAGATATCTAATATTGTTAATAATCTTTAAACTTTTGTCTTTTAGCAATTAACTACAACAACAATTTAGTCTTAGATTTTGCTTCGCTTAATTGTTGCTTTCGAATATAAGATACAAAAGCTCTTATTGAAGATATTAAATCTTAATCTTTGCAAACAACGCAAGTAAAATAAATAATAGAGAATAAGCAGATAGACGAATAAGAGATGCGCGCGTTTATAGAAATTACGCTAGTGTTTATAAGTTATTACGAATTGCGAGATTAATAATCAATTGATAGAATAATTGCTATCTAGAAAATGTAATTAAATATATATATGCGCATTAGTATCTATGCATTATTCTATCAAATAAAGCTAAATATAAGTAGATTCTAATAAGAGTATTCGGATAATCAAGAGTAACTTTAGCGTATTTAACTAAAGAGAAAAAAATTCCTAGAATTCTCTATTTGTCTAATTTAGAGATTTGCGTCTTATTGGAAGATAAGTTTTATTTTTGAATTTATCTATCTTCTTCTAATCTATTGAACTTAGTTCTTTCTCTTTAGTTAATAGCTCACGTATAGATTGATCGCAAGAAATCGAAAATATTATATACAAACGTTAAGATTCGATTTCTTGATTTTTTTTGAAATCGAATTGCTTGAAATAGTGACTTTTCGACTAAGCTAAACTTATTATAGTAATAAGCTAGCTTCTTTAAGCGATTCGATTTTATTCGATTTCTTAGCAATTCGATTCGATTTCAAAGTTAAGATCAAATATTGAATCGACGATTAATTTACTTACGTGCAACTTATTTCAAAATCTAGAAATTAGAACTTGCTTGTGTTGCAATAAGTAAAGTTTATTCGAATACAATAGATTTGTCTTTCTTGTCAAAGTTTTTCTCTCTTAGATACAAATTCTCGAACAAAAAGTTATTCGATCTTAAGCGATAGAATAGTTTTGGTTGCTTAACACGTAATTTTGTAATATTGACGATCAATAGTAACTTCCTACAGCTTAATCTCTATATAGTTTTACTAGATGTTTAAGTCGATATTAAACATCTTAAATTCTCGAAAAAGTAGAGACGATAAAACATAATATAACGACACTTATAATACATCTCTTTAATTTTATATAGAAGATAATAGATAATTTTATTGCAGAGCTCTAGAGTATACTTTGAATAAGAAGAAGTCGAAAAGAGATTAGAAATTGTAGATAGTAAAGAAAAATCTTGAGTAATTTGTCTACAAGTCTTTAATCGTGCTTTTTTTGCTAGATAAAGTTAGAATAAAAGTATTCGACCCAATTCTTAGTCAAAATATCACGAAATATCTGGAAAAGCTTCGAGTTGCCAATATAATGTACGTGCTTTTTGCAAAGATTGTTACTTTAAATAGAAATGTACGCAAGTACGTTAAATATATCTATTGCAATGTCGATTTTTTGAAGAGAAGAAAGTCTCAAAAGTATCTTTATAATAGTTCTAAAATTTAATAAGATAAAGATATATTTACGAGCTCGTCGCTATAAACTTACAATCTTAAGATAGATCTTGCGAATGTTTTCAAATGTTATATTGTTTAGCGATTCGACAATTTATAGACGCAACTTAATTGTATTTAACTTTCAAAACAAGCTAAAAACTTCTTGATAAATCTAACAATTAATATTTAACAATAAGATTTTTGCGAAATATATGTCTTTAATCTGCAATGCTTGTCTTTTCTTATAGTTGTTGTTCGTCTTTCGACAATAATATAATATTGATGTTAAGATTATTCAAATAGAAATAATAAATCTTATAGCGAACAATTTCGAGAATTAGTTGCGTAAATACTATTGTGTGTATATAAATTTCTTACTCTCTAGAGATAAAGACAAGAAACTCGAAGTACTTGACAAGCTCTAACAACGTACGCTAGCTCAATATCTTACTTGCTTTATTGTTTGCTTAAAAAGATTAAATGCAAGCAATATCGAACTATCTTTGTAAACAAGATTCTACTACGCTAATTAATTCTTTAAGTTGTTACTTTCGATTATAAGACACAAAAGCTTTTTTCGAAGATATTAAATCTTAATCTTTGTAAACAACACACTTTAAATAAATAATAGGAAACAATTAGAATAGAAGATAGAAGATAGTGTGCGTTTGCGCAAACTATATTAGTGTTTGTAAATTATTTGGAACTGCGAGATTAAAAGTTAATTAATAGAACAAATACAACTTGAAAAGTTAACAATATCTATAAGTAACTTAGCGCATAGTAGCTAGAAGTTAACACTTAAATCTATTGAACTTATAGATAGAAAACTTAATATATAGATTTTATCTTCTGTCTTGTCTCTTCTCTATATTAAAATGTCTTCTATTAATCAAGATATAACTATAATATATTGACAAACTATTTACAATAGAATCTATATATAGTTAATAAATATTAACTGCAAAAAAGAATCGATAATAGTAGCTTTAATACTATATATATTAATAATAGATATAGATGTTTTAGTTGCTTCTTAAGACTTACAACGCACAAGTATTACGCTAGTACTTCCTTCGAAGATATTAGAGAGGATTATGCTTTGGAGAGATTTGTAGGCGTCTTTAGATCATGCAGGCAATCACTTGGTAACAAGGAACTTGCAACTTGAATCAATCGTAACAATAAGTCAAGACTTAAGATAAGTTGAACACGATTCATAAAAGAGTCGTGTTTGGGAATCTATATATATCAAGAGATTCTTCTTTGCTTAATATGCTCAATATGTTTAGATCTTGAGCACATTGAGCTTCTTGAGCACTCTACTCAATATGTTTAGTTGCCAAGGCCACTAAGCATCCTAAGTTTGTTCGTACTCGTATTTTGTACTACGAAGTTTTAGGAACTTCTTATACTAGTCTAGTCTCAAATAGGATCGTAACACTATTTCTTTTCTCAAAGACTTTCGTCTCGAAAGCAAACTTTCTTTTCTATCATGTCTAAGGTATTCGCAAGTTTCGCTCGTCGACTCAATGCTATCGCAAAGAGGAAGTGAATAGGTCGCCATATAAAGATGCGCCCTTGCAATTTCTATTTTGATCGAGGTATCAAGTGTTTGGTTATTAAAGAGTTTCCTCGTTGCACGAAGTGCGAGCGCTTCAACTAAAAGTGCGATCTTGCTTCTTCGAACAAAAAGATAAATAAGGCGATGAATGTTGTTGAAGAGTTGAATGATAAAATTCTCGAATTTTAAATAAGAGTTCGTCGTTTGGAAAAGCAACGCAAACACTAATTGCAAAAGTTAAAAGCGATGGGCGACGTGAAGGCACAAAATATCCTGGAGCTAAAGGCGAACGAGCAAGAAGAAAAGAAAGAATGAGCTAATTCGTGCGTCATTCCTGCTTCTATCGAAGAGTTCTCTGGTCTCGATTCTGCTCTATTCGATTTGTTTTCTTAGGCTATGGAAGAGCTTTTGCAAGGCTTTCCTTTCGAGCTAGCCTCTACCAAAACTTCTAAATAAGGTCATAGTAGTCGTCAAGATTCTTCTTTGGCTCTCACGTGTTCTTGGAGATAGAATATTCTTTCCACTTAATGAGATAGCTTTGACCCTACTTCTTCAAAATTCGTTTCACTTTATATTTGCTTTTCTCTTGGGATTTGTAATGAAATGTTTCTTGTATAGACGTACTAGGGTCGACTAGTTCCAATAATAAGATATGAAACACTAGAAACACTTTGGCGTCCTTGGGTAAGTTAAGTTCATAATTGATTGATTTCTTTGTCTTCTTGACGAGAAACGATTTGACTTTGACATGATTCAATTTCTTGCTTAACTTCCTTGTCTTAAGATTTTTTGTAAAAAGATATATCTTATCTCTCTTCTTTAGTTGAGATGTCGTTTTTCGTTTCTTATTCTAATACTTGGTCGACCTTTCTTGCATCTTCGAGATGTTTTCGTGTATCTTTTTCAATGTCGCTACCCTTTCGATGACTAATTGTGCTAATAGATGCTTTCGTTGTTCCCCAAAGAGGTTGAGCTCCTTGTTATAGTTGGCGAAGAATGAAGTGACTTTAGTGGTATTCGAAACCTTTGCATTTAGTGCAAGTTGTGCCATAGATAAAAGTGATATTCAATTGATATAAGTATTGTTGACGTAGTGTCTTAGATATTGCTCTAGACTCTAGTTTGTTCGCTCTATTTGATCATTCGTGACCAAGTAATAGGCAGTGGACATTCGAAGCCTCGTTCCTAACATTGATATAAGTGTCTTCCAATAATTAGACGTAAAGAGCTTGTCTCTATCACTAGTTAGTCCTTTGGGTATACTATGATATTTGATCAATCGATTTAGTACGATGTATTCTAGTTGTTTTGCTATAAATTTCTCTTTGCATGCGATAATATGTGAGTACTTGATAAGTTTGTTAATTATCACTAGTATCGAATTATATTTGTCTTCAATTGCTAGATTCGTCGACTTGAGCAACTTAATAATAAAATTTATCGTGACTTCGTCCCATAACAATTCAAGTAATTTCTAATATTAAATTTCGCTATAGTTCGCATATGTATTATGTTTGTTTTGCTAGCAACTAAGACATCGTTTGATGTATGCCTCGACAACTTATCTTATTTGTGAAAACTAACAATGCTAGCGTAAAAGCTAAAGTGTTTTGATCACTTCTAGATGTTCTTGCAATAATTTGTCATAATGCTCTTTTATATATTCATCAATTTTGTCGATAAATATTTGAAGTTTTTCTTTTTTAATAGAAAACTCTTTTGATTCGTCTCGAAAAATTCGTAAAATCGCGTTTAGCTCATGTTTATTAATTGATAATAATTTATCTTAATTAATCTTAAGTATGTTGTGATTGAACAACTTCTTTGTTTTTATATAATCATTTCGCCTACTAAGCGCATCTATTTTGTCATTTTTCTTTCTTAAGATATACAATATCTTGAACTTGTATTGTCCTAGTTTCTTAAATTATCGCATTTGTCTCTTGTTAAATTCTTTTATCGTAATGAAATGCAATAAGTTTTTATGATTCGTTAGAATAGTAAGTCTTAATGCTTCTTCTATGTATATTTTTTATACTTTAAGGACTACTATTATCGCAAGTAGTTTCTTGTCATGTATGTCGTAGTTTTGTTTTGCTAACGAGAGTTTTCTCAAGTAGTATATTATTGAGTGTTATATGTCTTTATATAATTAATTAAAGCATGCATCGATAACTAGATCTAATGCGTTCGTTTTCATTTATTTTGATTTCTTGGAATTAAACATCTTGAGTACTAGTTTCTTCAAACACTCTTTTTTCAACTTCTAAAATGTTGCTTCTTCGCGTGATTCTCATTTTTAAGGCGTGTCTTTTCTTGTTAGATTTGTTAGTGATATCGATCTCTCTAAGAAGTTCTTGATAAATTTTCTATTATATTGAACAAATTCTATAAAGGCCTAGATGTCTTTAACATTAATTGATGTTAATTATTCTTTAACTATCTTGATTTTTTTTAAATTTATTCGAATTTCATGTCATCTCACAACGAATCCTAGAAAGTCAACTTTCTTTTAATGGAATTCGCATTTCTTTGATTTAAGACGTAAGTCTTTTATGTTTAAACATTCCAATATTTGAAAAACATGTTGCACATGTTTCTTTAACGTAATTAAGTATATTATGATGTCGTTCAAGTATGTTATGACAAATATGTTCAAATATTGTCGTAGCGCATTATTGATCATTTTTTAATATGTTGTCGAGGCGTTGATGAGTTCAAACGACATTATTATGTATTCGTAAAGTTCATATTATATACGAAAAGCTATCTTTTACTTCTTTTTGATCTTCATTCTAATCTAGTTATACGCTTCTCGTAGATCTAGTTTGATGAAATACTTAACTTCGAATAATCGATTCTAAAGCTCGCTAATATTTGATAATAAATATCGATTTTTAATCGTTATGTCGTTTAGCTTTTGATAATCGACACATAAGCGAAGTTTTTTATTCTTTTTAAGTGTAAAGAGAATCGAGTATTTTGCTCGTAATTGAGATTTTTTAATAAATTCTTTTTGTTCGTTTTTTGTCAAGTATTTGCGAAGTATTGACAATTCTTTCTTTAATAGAACGTAAATAGATTCAAACGTGAGTTTCTTGCTTAATTTAAGTTTGATCTCGTAATTCCACGATTAATGTTTAGATAAAGCTAATGTTGTTTCCTCTTTCTAGAATAGATGCTTCCAATTATTATATATTCGTGATATGTGTTTTAGCGATTCTCTCGTTTTACTAAATATTTTAAGACTCTTAAAAGATTCGCAATTTCTTTCACTTATTTTGTCTTTATGATTTAGCTAATCTTTGTTAATGTTTGACGAATCGAATTGTTGTTGATCGTTTTTGTACAAGATAACAAGTTCGCTTCTTGCGATCAAATTTCGATTTAATCTTTTATCTATTATTGAACGTTGTCGATGCGTAGATTAAATGTGAATTGCGTGATCACATTGCTCAAATCTAAGTACTCGTGTATTCTAGTTAACTTCTAGATTGTGTTGCTTCAATCAAGGCATTTTTAGAACAATATCGTAAGTGATCATTCCCACTATATTAAAGATTAGTTTCTCGTGATGTTGCTAAATAGCTATTGATAATAATTTTGTTTCTTTATTCACTTTTTCATTCTCGTCGAGTAATGAATTTTTATCTACAATTATTAAATTGTATGCGTTAGACTTCTTTTGAGTAGAATATTCTTCCTTCTTAACAAGAGCTCTAGTCATAAAATTATCTATTGCATCAAAATCGATCATTGCGATGAATCGACGACCATTGATCTTAACTAATGTGATAAAACATCGTGCGTGTGCTATTGAGTTTAGTTGCTATTGTTGGGCTAACATATTGCATTTCTTTAGTATGCTCTTTATTAAGAAATTTGAACTTTTTCTTATTCTTGTGTTGCGATCTTTGCTTTAAGCGTCTATTTGCGCTAAGCTTTCTTTTGTTGCTAAATTGCTAACTTTAACTTTCTAGAAAATCAATTGACTTTTTTCTTTTCTTCTAAATAAGTCTAGCATAAGTCGTCGTAGCAAGTTGTTCAACTAAGTGTCGCATGTTTCTTTGATCGCTCTATCTTCTATTTAGATAGACTAACATTGTTTAGTTGTTGTTCGATTTCATCAAGAATGTCTTTTTCTTTATTGGCGTCGTTTTCTAGCGCTTTCTCGCATTTGTTCACAATTTGATTGATCTATCTCTTCTTCGATAAGCTAGCTAAAGTCTTAAGATAATTCATGATGTTTTTTATGCATTCGTGAAAGTCCTTTTAATCATACTCTTCATTCAAGTCGATAATTGAGCTATGAGATTTAATGATCTTCTTAAGTGTTTAATTGACTTCCTACGTAGATGCGAATGCCTTGCTTGATGATGTTTTATTTAGGACTTTTTATAATTGATCTAGGTTCTTTATTAGATAGTAGTCGTCGTTTAATCTAGTTTTGAGGGTGTTCGCCTCTATGTCGATTTGCTCTCTAATGTCGTCCTAGCTATCAAGTATCTCTCTTAACATAGCATTAATTTGTCGTGGAATTATTAAGTTCTTCGAACGACAATCTCTTGCGAAGTGGCTCAATTTGCCACATGAATAGCACGTTTTTGAATTTCTATTATCTTGCTTTCTTCTAGGATTTTTTTCTTTGCGTCGTTAAGTAGAGTCCAATTTCATTAATGTAGGTTCGCAATAGTCTAGGTTGTTGTACTTCTTAAAATGATCTTTCTTTGCGTAATAATCGATCGTTGATTCAAAGAAAATTCTCGCTCTCTTATGAGATTAATCGTATCGTTTTTTCATAGCTCTCTTGTATAGTTTGTCGTCTACGTCGATTGCTATCTTCATTAAAGTTTAAATGATGTCGAATCTTACATCGCTACGCATAAGTTCGTTCTTGACATTCTTCTTTAAGTTTCGCTTAAACATTGTCATTAATGATGCATTGTTTTAATCAATTAGATTTGCGTATTTCTAAAATTTGGCGACGTAGTTTGCTACTAATGTTTTTTGTTATTAATGCTAAATAACTCGTTTCGCTATCTATTTCTCGTTAAATATTTCGAATACTTGTCGTAGTTTTTTCTTGAAGACATCGAAGTTGATGAAGATCTCTTCTAGATCTCTTTCATTCTTAAGATGCTTTCGAAGATTTGGCTTCAATTAATGTTGAGCTCGTTTTTAAAAAAAGATAGAAGTCAACAAGATCTTTTTATTTTCTAGAACAAGATAGAACGTAAAGTAGATTTTAATCTACGTAATTCAATTCTTTAATTTAATTCTATCTTTATAATACTTGTCTAAAGCATTGATTTTAATCTTTGATAAAAATTTTTCTTCATTGTCGATATTATTGTCGTTATTATCGATCTTTATAAAGTTTGACACGAGTTGTTTTCCTTTTGTTGTAGAGCTAGTGTTTGGAATAAAGACGCGTTGACCTAATATAAACATTCTTAGGGTGTTCAAAGTGTTACGCTAGTACTTCCTTCGAAGATATTAGAGAGAGTTATGCTTTGAAGAGATTTGTAGACGTCTTTAGATCATGCAAGCAATCACTTGATAACAAGAAGCTTGCAACTTAAGTCAATCGTAACAATAAGTCAAGACTTAAGATAAGTTAAACATGATTCATAAGAGAGTCGTGTTTAAAAATCTATATATATCAAGAGATTCTTCTTTGCTTAGTATGCTTAGTATGTTTAGATCTTGAGCACATTGAGCTTCTTGAGCATCTTGCTTAGTATGTTTAGTTGCCAAGGTCATTGAGCATCCTAAGCCTATTTGTACTCGTACCTTGTACTACGAAGTTTTAGGAACTTCTTATACTAGTCTAGTCCCAAGTAGGGTCGTAACAACAAGAAACTTATATCGACTTTAACTACAAAATTGCTATTAAACTCGAGTACGTCTTAATTGATCTCTTTTTTCTAAAACAAGCGACGTTTATCGATCTCTCTCTAATAGTGTTAATATTTTACAAGTTTATATCTTTAAGATCGAATACAAATTTAATACTCTAATATTTAATTTTCTAAGTCTAAATCTAAAAAATCTTTTCAACTTTTGCGATCGCAAGTTCTCTCTTAAAACAATATTAATGCTAGTCAATTAACTTATTTGTCGTTTTGACTATATTTATTTCAACAATATTATCTATTAAGTAGACTAACTATTGATTCGATATTTGATCTTAACTTTGAAATCGAATTGAATTGTTAAGAAATTAAATAAAATCGAATTGTTTAAAGAAGCTAGCTTATTACTATAGTAAGTTTAGCTTAGTCGAAAAGTTACTATTTTAAGCAATTTGATTTTAAAAAAAATTTAAGGAATCAAATCTTGGCGCTTGCACGTGATATTTTCGGTTCCTCGCGATTAGTCTACTATCGAGACATTAAACCAGAGAATTGTTTAATAGATATAAAAAAGCATAGAAATTAGATTTAATATAATCGACTTAGATCTTGCTACAAAGCGTCGTGCAGCTCAGACAAAGACAAATCTTGGTTGTGTTCTGAATTCAAAGTTGATAAGCACGGCACGTTTTGCTAGCGTCAACAGTTATTTGGGTGTTGGTAAGTGCAACGTTCTCGACTCTTGCTCTCAAGCTGATAAACATCTCTATCAAAACGCACATGCGTACGAAAGCGGCGAGCGTAATAGGAATCCAGAACAAGATCTGATGTGGCCACTTTCTCTTATAGCCTCGCAGGCGTTGTACTCTTTTTCGAAAGCTTGGGCAAAGGTTTCGATGAGGCCGTACGGAATTAATATAGCGCCGTAGGCAACGCAGCTATATCTCCAAATCTGGTGCTCCGCTCGTGTTGGGAAGCTGAAGTTCCAACCGAGCAGTTGAATGGCAATGATAGGAATGAAGGGCAGATCAAGAAGCCAGTGTATCCACCACTTGTCGGCCAAAACGTCTCGATCTTCGGCTGTACGGGAAATCGGGTGCTCTTTGGGTCCAAAAATGCCACTGAGAGTATCAAATACTCCACAAAGTCCAATGGGGTACGGCTGTAGGGCTTCTTTGCCTCGTCCCCGGCCCGAATGAGGATATTGGCGATACTGATATTCGCATGAAGCTTGGTCGGTTGGGTGAGATCCATCGGCTTGTTATACCAGAAGCAAAATGTGAATAGAGAGCAGGCGATGATGGCACCAGTCTCTAGCTCGAGTAGAGTTATCGGAAGACCTTGGGCCGCTCGTCCCAACGTTGTCAGCACGGCCCACCAGGCCTGGCAGAATGCAAATAGCTTCACGGCCTCATCCGCTTTGCTCTTATCCCAAATCTTCTTATACGTGATATCTGGCATCTCCAAATATTGATTTTTCACGAGATAACAAATTTGGGCCGTCGTCACTGGGAATGAAGGGAAGTGCGGGTCCCTCTAGGACGAACCCACCCATCTCCGCATCAAAGCCGTGTATCATGGTCCAGTCGCTGTTGCCTATCGCTCCCATGGCTCCGATCGATCGCCTGGCAGCCGCCCACTGTCCTCCAGCCATGCACGCGAGAAGTTCGGGGACGACGATCGCCACCCCAAGGTATTTCAGCTTCCGCCCCATGATTCTCCACCACGATTCGTGAGGATCAGGAACATTCATATGGAGTATCACGCACAGGCAGATCAAGACGGCAGAAAAGGAGCTTGTCAGGATGTCCATCGTTCCGCGAGTATTAGGCTGGCTGACCCAGCCTCGTTGCAGCTGGGAAAGGGTCGCGTTTGGCATCCCGAATCTCGAGTACACCGCAGCGGGGTTCTCTGTTCCTCTTCTTTGGCTTTGTCTCTAGCTTTGGGTTTGACGGTTATTTTGGTCTTTTGTTTAGGAAAGAGCACAAATTTTACAACAATAAACAATGTTACCTGGGAGGGGAAAACTCCAAAACCCATGCTGACAAGGCGGCAAGACTCAATTACAGGCGAATTGATGATCCGCGCCAACGTTCTAGAAGCTATGTAAGAAAGAAACCAAGTCTTCGACGCAGGAAGGCTAGCTAGTAGATTCAAGTACGTCGTTTGATCTCTTGCAAATTGAACACTACCAATGTGCTTGCAGCTCTCAACAACAGTTTTATTTTCAGTGAGGAAGACATACGATGTGCACCAGGTCACCTAGCTCGCTCATTGAAGGCTGCAGCCTACGGCGACCTCACCGTCAGGCGGTGGGCTACAGCAGCAGACCTGTCAAAAAGAGTTCGACGACCATCGACTATTATAAAATTTAATGAAGCGCTTACGTTTAATACAATAACAGAGCTGCTGAAACGTCTGCACGTCCCATATGTGCTTCAGCGACCGACTCCTGCTTCGCGCCAAACACCTTTGCCCGTCTTCTTGTCATCGTCGTTCGGTCTGACTTGCCTATTGTAATAGAGAATGACTGACGAGGCTATTTTCTGCTGCATTGTCTTCTAACCTGTTGCCGACATGACTTATGAATCCTGATGGGCCATGAGTATCCAAGTAAGAGTGGGCGGCTTGCAAAGTCACGCTTCAAAATCAAGGATGGGATTTACTCTATTATCAAACATGTGAAATGTGTTCAGCATCGTTCGGGTGACGTGGCTTCGAGACGTGGATCTGGCCTTTTGCTGTTAATCGTGAGAAGGCAGTGTTACCGATCTTTTGTCGCCGTCTCAGCTCGAAGATCCAGGCAACAGCAGCTAACGGGACTTGATGCATACACATCTCCAAGGAGCGCAGCGAAAACTCAGCCCGCATAACACATGGATCGAATACGAGACTCCAATGGCCGAGAGCTGCTGCAGCGCATGCCCTAGAGTGTTTGACGAATGAGTGTTGATCGAGCGTCTTCGGTCTGGTGAAGGAGGCTTTGGGAGAAGAGGAGGCACGTTCAGGGATGAGGGAGGCGCTATTGGGCTGGTCTGCAGTCACTTGTTGGAGGGACTGTAGGCGCGGCAGCGCGCTTGTGGGTACGACTCGCGACGACCTTGATAAAGCTTTTACAGGGCTTCTACTTCAACTCCGTCCGTCTATAAACCAGTTCATTCGCTTTCTTATTCTCAACCTATCTAACATTCAGGGACGGCCAGGAGAACGACCACTATCACTATGAGGGTTGGAGCGAGTGCAAAGACGACCGAAGTTGTAGGTCCTGAAGGAAGGAACCCATCTCAGAAGAGATCCATTGAACAGTATAGTGCGAGCGTCTTGTAGAAGGCCGCTCAACCAATGACTCGTCCACCAATAGGATCAAGCCATATTCCGCGCGAAAATATCTCCACACTATTTTTCATCAACAATGTGACTTGTACCGATGACGTTGCCATCCTTGTCCAGTTCATAAGCGGTGTAATGCATGCGCTTGTCTTTGTCGCTTTGATGCTGCGACTCCCTGGTTGAGTGTCAGGCGTGTAGATCGAGATTTAGGAACGAGGTCTCAAGCTCCAAGCTTACTTCATAGCTACCTTGATCGTTTCAGGTTTGAATGAATCGGAATTCTTGTCGACGACATCACTAAATACTTCTTTGGTGCTTGCCGAAGGATAGCCTGTAGGTCGCTTCCAAGCAGTTGTTTGATCGACGTACTCCACCGCAATCCTCTTTTTACCCTTCTGAATGTTCTTGATAAACTGACTAGAAACATATTTTGCCGACATTGCTATACGCCGTTGACGTCGCTTCGGATGTTAAGGATCGTAAGTGCCAATAATAGACGAAATCGCTGCAAGTTGCCGGAGGTTAGCTGTGATTTATTCATGTTGCAGTAGATGGTAGAGGTTGTAGTACAAACTTAGTATAAATGGTAAAAAACGATCGACGTAAATGTGACTGGATACTATAAGATTTGACGATTGGTCATCCACAGTAAGGTTGCTATTGCTGTTGGTGTGAAGGTCTGCTCATTTCCTTGGAGTGCAACGGATAAAAGCTGGCTTTTGTATTGTTCCTGTTGCGCACAGCAGATGTATGCCGGACAAGCTGCGATTGGCGCGCGACAAGTGAAACCGGAGAAAGGGACTGCATAAGACCCCTATGTCAGTGAACGCGCACTTCACCGCGACAGGAACCCTGAAGAGGGTGCAGCTATTGACTTGTCAGCCATCACTTTGTCTATCCAATGTTGTTCCAGACCGTTGAGACTGAAATTATTGATTCGCTCTTAGTCTAACAGTCGAGAGCCGGCCAGGCAAGATGGAAAGGCTTGAATTCGGCCAAAGACCAGATCTTGCCCTGAGAGGTCTTGAAGGAACCTAGGGCCTTCGGTAACCGCGCGCGTAGCATAGCGTCTAAATATAGATTACGGTTGAGACGGTTGGCAGAAGACGCACGGCTTAAGATACGTCACCTGGCTTCAAAGCAACCGTGACTAACGTGAGACGTGCATCAATCATGAAGTCTTTCGTATAACGACCATCGATATGTTTCTACGGTGCGTCTCTTCATTCCTGAAAACTTACTTGAATACATTCCGTTCGCCTGCAAACAGGTTATCACCGTGTGCGAGTGCATTAATATCCGCCTACACTCTGTTTCCGACTACTCTTGGACTCCCCCGCCATATTAGCACTATGTTGGTCGACGACTTGAAGCAGCATGAAACGCAATCCACGATACATACGAATGAGAAGCTGGTAGGTCAGTCCGGCCGACACTACCTTATCGAGCGAGTCCTTCAATCGAAGGAAGTTCCGCCGTCCCACGTCTATCTTACAACGTGGGTGTCCAACAAGCTATGTTGCTAGTATAGGTCGACTTGCTGACGACTTTTGTGCCAGATGTGGGAACCAGAAGTTCGTAGTCAAGAACGTCCTGGCCGACTTTAAATACTACCAGGACATGCAACGGGCGCTCGGTAGCAGTCGTTATCTGCGTCTCTTGCAAGACACGATTCCCGATAGGTCAATGTTCGTCTACAAATATCTTAAGGATCATTTGCTCTCTCTGGCTCAAAAAGATCTGCCTCTGCTACTCACGAAACGGATTCTGAAAGATGCATTGCGTGGCCTTGCTGAGCTGCACCATCAGAACATTGTGCATACCGGTTAGCCCGATCTCTTTCAAACACCCGGCTCCCTTAATGATAACCGCTAAGACATCATAGACATCAAACCGAACAACGTCCTGGTCCAGTGGAGCCAAACCAGCCATGGAATTATTATTGATGAGGTCCGTCTCGGTGATCTCGAAGATTCAGCCTACGTCCCGCCCGGCAGCAACATTCGAGGTAGACAAGTGGGCAACCAGAATTGGCGCAGTCCGGAAGCTCATGCCGAAGGTCGCATCAACAAATCCTCCGACATGTTCTCTTTTGGCATCGTGGTAAGTTGAAGAATGCTAAGGCTGGGCTCGCCCGGGGGACGGATGGTGACTGATATCGTGGAATAGTGTATCTATGCTGTACTGAAGCACGTCATCTTGTATGTTGATGAAAAGGCGCTTCCCGAAGGTGAGCTAGCACTGGCCCACGTTCTTGAACGCCAGATTTCGTACTTTGCGGACCTGGAAAGTTTCGATGGGCTGTTGAGGCACCTCGGCGACAGCCCTTGGTGCCAGGTGCTGGAAGCGCTTCGGGGCGGCTTTAACAAGGAGAACCCGCGTGAACCGTTCGTCCGATGGAATATGGAGCCCCTTGACTCGGACCTCAAGAATCTTATCGGAGGTCTGACAAACTTTGATCCAGCGAAGAGGCTTACAGCGGACGAAGCCCTCTCGCATAATTGGTTTCACGATGTTTGAGCAGATCGACCTGTAAAACGGGGACGGGTGAAAAGGCCGTCTGCCATAGGAGCACTAGTTAGATTATACAACTTCTATTGGAACATGGCGCCTCAGTATCGGAAAATTACAGAATAAACGGCGCTATATTGGGCATCAGTGGATAGACATTGACTGTGCAGCGGAGGAGCGTCTTTTGCGAGAAGCTGATACGTCGACCACGGATGAGAAGGGACAAACATTACTACACTTGACCGTGGACATCGGGTCTCCACAAATGATAGAATTGTCTTTAAATAGAGAAGTGGTCGTTTCTTTGTAAGATCAAGAAGGGAAGACCGCATTGCATATGACGATCAAAAGAGACAATCAAAAAACATAAAATTATTAATCGATAAGAGAGCTAAAATATTCTGGTAGATAGACTCGACTAGAAAATATAAAAGCTATCAAACTCTTGATCGATAGATAAGTATCGATTTTGACGATCGACAATGCAGAACGCACAACGCGTAATTTGACAAAAGAGAAGAGTTTGAAATGCGCTATAAAGACTCTAGATAGAAAAGTGTCGACAAACTATATATTTGACGATCGTCTTATATTACTTTAGATAAGAACTTTATCTTATTAAATTAACTATTTACTATAATTTATTCTTTAGTTTTTATTTCTATCTCGAATAAAGAACGTGCGTTACAAGTAGAAAAGCTTGTACGTAGTTAATAATAGAAGACAACTATATATATAATTGCAAATTGTTAACTTAATCTATCTCTTTAAAGTTATATTCGAAGTTCTTGTCGACGTCGATAGTAGCCTAATCGTTGGACTCGATTTCGCGAGGGAATCGCTAAGTAATCGGGCTCGGGAAGCTTAACTTTAAAAAACCTTGAATTTTAAAAAATTCATAACTTTCTTGTATTTTATACGTATTTTATCAAAATTATATTTTTCTATAGAGAATTTAGCGTGCTTTTAAACAAAAAAGGAATTACTTGATTTGAACTAGTTTGCGTAGCGCAATTAATTAATTTAGCTTCGGGTTGAACGAAGAAGTCTATCCAAATCCTTGGGTTAAACATAAAAAAATGTGTTCGACCCGATCCAACGATTACACTAGTCGATAGCAACTTCGAGATAAAAGATAGCTATTCGACTTCTCTTTCGAGATACTAGAGCGTAAGCAGTAGATACAATAGTTTTAATCTAAAATATATAATCAATTAGTATAAAATTTCTACAAATTATTTATTCAAATATTTATCTAACAATTGTTAAAAAAAAATTCTGCAAGAAAGTCAAGATTCTTGCAACTATAATATACTTTTTCTTTTTTAATAATAGTCTTTTTTAGAAAGCTCTTTTAGATATCTCTTCTAATAGTTAGATCTAGCAATTTATATTTTAACAAAAAATATATTCTGCTCGCAATAGCATTGTCAATCTGCTTAATTCGATTAATTGTAAGAAATATAATCTCTTAATAATACTCTAATTCTTGTAAGAAAATATAGACAAAAGTATTGCAATAAATATTATAAAGAGAGTGTTGTTTTAGAAATATATTAATTTTATCGAGAAAAAAACCAATATTTTATTTATTAATGCGCTAAAAATTTAAAAACAATTGCGCTTCAATTTTTTTTATTGTTGTATCTAGTTTTTTAGCAAAAATTTATTAAATTAATATATTACAATTCTAGTTCGAAACAATATAATATATAATCTACGACGCAATATATAGTACAAAGCATAACTATCTACATACTTGACAACTTAATAGATAAGTAGTATTCGATATATTTGACAACAAACTAAGCAAACAATATTCGACAACAAGCTAAATAAGCAATACTCGATATATTCGACAACAAATTAAGCAAACAAGAAAAATCTTTTTTAGTATATAGATTTTCGAAATACAACTCTTTTGTAAATTGTGTTCAACTTATCTTAAGTCTTTACTTATTATTATTTTGATTTATTAAATTATTTGTAAAAATTTATTAAATATAAGACTATTTATAGTTGTAACTCTTGTTATTAAATCATTGCTTATATTGTTTAAAAACGTCTACAAATTTCTTTAATAATACAAATTCTCTTTAATATTTCTTATAGATATATTAATAAAATATTTGTATCAAATTAATGCGTTTCTATTTCGAGCAATAGTTCTACAATATTACGTCAATTCTCTAATAATAATAAAAACAAAATAAAAATTAAGAAATCTAATATCTATTATAAAGATCGAATCGATTTGAAAAACGAACTTATTCAAATAAATATTTATTTTATTTTCTATTCTATTTTAGCAAACATAAAGACAATTTTTGTGCTAATATTTTTTAGAAAAAAAACTTAGTATTAATTCAAATTAAACTTATACAAGTATTTGAAGAATTATAACAAAAATCTTCGAACAATATTACAAACTTCGATAACTTCAAAAGAGAGCTTCGAAGAATCTTTGAAATATTTAACAAAAAACAAATTGCAAAAAAAATAGTTTAGTATTTAATTTAACAAATTTCTACAATAGACTACGCAACAAAATTCTAGAAATATATTAATTTTATTAAGTAAAACAATATTGTATTTATAACAATATTTCGATAAGATCTTAAAAACAATCTTAAGAATAAAATTATACGCAATAGCAAATTTATTAGCAATATATTTAATTTTATCGAAGTAGCTATGAATCTTAACAACAAACTAGCGTGATCGTCGAGTCGAGTCTTAACTCGGTCGGGTTAACTCGCCCAACCCTAACCCTAGGATCAGGCAAATTTCCTAGCTTAACAAGGTAGAATGAGTGAAGAATACGCGTCGAGTGTTTAACTCGACCCACTCGATCACGTGACGTCACGTGACGCGCGAACCATATGTGGCTAGCGTGGACCCTGCGCTAGCCCAATCGAGTTAGCGCATAGATAAGATAAGATAAGATAAGTTAATGCTAACGCGACGAAGTTAGCTTGAGTTCTTGACATTGACCCAATGAAACCCAGCCCTAGGATCGAGTTCGCGCCTTAACCCTGGTCCAACCCTATGGGGCCCAAGAGGATGGATTGGATTGAGAAAAAAGTGTTCAACTTGATCCAACGATCAAACTACAACAAACTATATAAAAGAATTATAAAAAAGCAATATAATTAATTCTATAAAAGAGCAGAAATTTTCTTTAAATTAACAATCGAATATTAATAGAAAAAATCTTGTTCTAATTAGAAATATAGTAATTTAAACTATTGTAAATTTGTATCTAGAGAATTGAATTCTATTTAACAATATAAGAAAAAGAATTCTAGAAAAAAGGAAAATAACAAATTTTTAAAAACGTGCTATTTATATAATAAATCAAATTATTTTGCAAGAGATTGTCGATTATAGAATCTAATAAATTGTCGACAAATTAATATTATATTTAAAAAAAATTTAATAGTTAAAACAACATTAGAAAACAAATTAATATAAAAACAAATATTTTCGAGACTAAATTAAATAACAACTACTATCTAATAGAGAATTTAGATTAGTTATAGAAAGTTCTAAACAAAATATTATTAGACAAAATATTTGTATTTATTAGATTGATCGTCGGGTTAAGTTTCGATTCCAAATGTTAGAATCGATCTAACTCGTCGATTTTAGCTCTAGGAATCGACTTGAAATCCAATTCGATTCGCGCTAATTTGGAATCGATCTAACTCGATTCGACTCGATTTTCGATTCCAATATTAGAAATCGAATCGAATCGTCAAGAAATCGAAAATTACGTCATTATGTCAAGAATTACTAATTTTAGAATCAAATATTTATTAATAAAATGCATTATTTGCATCTATAGATTCTATAGATCTTATAAATGCGATTTATTACTATAATGCATTATTTGCATCTATAGATTCTATAGATCTTATAAATGCGATTTATTACTATAATGCATTATTTG